>ERZ780144.32-NODE-32-length-195750-cov-6.510044_pt1 | contig 195750 bp, 176 predicted proteins | sample MGYA00511380_ERZ780144 | MGnify/ENA primary metagenome ERZ780144 (study PRJEB29588, sample SAMEA1965858) | human gut metagenome | biome: human gut; feature: human-associated habitat; material: faeces | place: Denmark | collected 2008/2010 ... | reverse complement strand
ATAAGCAATTATAATTAATTAAAACGAGGTTTAATCATGAATGTATTTTATCAGACCGACCGTCTAATTTTAAATATACTGCAGCCTTCATGGGCTCCCACAGTTTTAAATTTTTATAAGAAAAATAAGGATGTCCTTGAACCTCTTGAGCCTGCAAGAAGTGACAGATTTTATACCGAATCATTTCAACGCGCAAATCTCTCTCTTGAATACAACAGCTTTTTCAAGAATAATTATATGCGTTACTGGATGTTCGATAAAAAAAATCCCGATTTTCCTATCGGGACTATTTGTTTCAGCAATTTTTTAAGAGGTGCCTTTAACAGCTGTATGATTGGATACAAGCTCGATAAAGACTATACTAAAAAAGGTTACATGACAGAAGCATTAAATTTTCTTCTTCACGAAGTCTGTTTTGACTATCCGCTTCACAGAATAGAAGCATATGTTATGCCTGACAACACAAGTTCTATACGCCTGCTAAACAAACTCGGTTTTAAACAGGAAGGTTATCTTCACGAATTTGCAAAAATAAACAATTCATGGGAAGACCACTTTTTGTACACCTACTTTAACGGATGAATCCAATATCCAAATGCCCCGCATACATCCTTGACATCACCTATCGGCTGAAAATAGATAAAACCATGCTGTCTGGCTATTTTCTCATCATACTCATTATAAATGCCCGGTGAACCTATTGCATATTGTACTTCTTTTTCATCTGTATTTATTTTTGCAAAAATAATATGTCTGTAACTGCAATATCCGTGAAGCAAAAAGGCATTATTGGCGAGCACCCACATTTTTATTGGAAGACATCCTATATCTTTAAGTTCTATACGCACACTTTTCTCAATTATTCCTGACACAAAAGGATACATTATCGGAAACGTACTAAGTATTCTCTCTCCAAAATCTTTTTCCCCCTCATCATACACGCTTGCCTTGATAATAACTTTTTCGGGGTCAAATTCTTCATCAGACTCCTTTTTAGAAACATCCTGCACAAAATCCACTGACTCAGCACTTTCATTGTTATCACTTTTAAATTTTTCAGTTTCAAAAACCCCATTCACACTTCCGGCACTGTCATTTATATCTGCTACGTTACCGTTATGGACTTCAACATTATTATTCTCTGCTGTTTCACCTGAAAGACTTACAGTTCCATTCTCTTTGTTACTGTCCTTTTCAATTTTCTCACTGTTAAAAGCATCCTCTCTTGATTTGTCCGTTTTAAATATATTTTCCTTTTTTCCTGTCGGTGAAAAAATTTCCATCTCACCTAATTTTACCTCGTCTTTCACCCAGGAAGTTGCAAAAAACATTTCTTTACCGATATACACTATCAATCCATCAATATCATCAAATGAATACCCTGTCTGTTCAATATTTTCCCGGTTCAGCATAAATCTGCTTACAAGATTTCCTGATTTTACCCCCATGTCAGAAACTTCTATACACTTTGCCCCACGCTCTTTTTGAATATAAAGATACACTTTTGGATATACTTCAAACGGTATCATACGCATCTGAACTGTAAAACGGCACTGCTTATCCATAAGTTCTATCCTTACAAATCCTGTATTTTGGCTTTTTGCACCATTTATGTATTTGTATAAATAAGAAACCATTCTTTTATATTGACTCATAACCTGCCTCCATCAATCAAATATTCCCAGTCACTGAAATCAGAGTCGGCTGTGACATCCACACTCCTTCTGCCACATGCCACAGCAATAGCTTTTGCAATAGATCACATTTATACGTATACACTGCAATCCTGCCAAGCCTTCAGATAACAATTCCTGCCAAAACATACATCGCCATCTATTTTTTGCCCCTTGCATCATGATATAAATATATGATGCACACACCGTTTTTATGACTTTTTAAGCTTTTTGACACCTAAAATTTAAAATGATATACTTTATCACATAGTTAGTTATTCAGGAACTTTATATCTAGAATAAAGCACACAGCACAGATATAAAGCGATACGACTTTACTTTCGTTCACATTCCTGACAACATCATAAACAAACAGATATGTGTGCAGAAATGAGGATTATTATGAGTGAAAATTGCAATCATGACTGTTCAAGCTGCGGTGAAGCATGCGCAAGCCGCGACCCAAAAAGTTTTATAGAAAAACCAAATCCAAAAAGCTCAATTAAAAAAGTAATTGGCGTTATCAGCGGAAAAGGCGGTGTTGGCAAATCAATGATTTCTTCAATGCTTGCCGCAAACTTCCAAAAAAAAGGCTACCATACGGCTGTCCTTGATGCCGACATTACCGGTCCTTCAATTCCTAAAGCATTTGGTATCACCGAGCGTGCAAGAGGTGACGAAAGCGGAATTTATCCGGTGTATTCAAAGACAGGTATCCAGACAATGTCAGTAAATCTTCTCCTTGATGATGCTACTGACCCTGTTATTTGGCGTGGTCCTGTTATTGCGGGTACTGTAAAACAGTTCTGGCAGGACGTAATATGGACTGATGTAGACTATATGTTTGTAGACATGCCTCCTGGAACCGGTGATGTAGCACTTACTGTATTCCAATCAATTCCCGTTGACGGAATCGTTATTGTGACATCTCCTCAGGAACTTGTCTCAATGATAGTTGCAAAAGCCGTAAAAATGGCACAGATGATGAATGTTCCTATTATCGGTATTATCGAAAATATGAGTTATGTAGAATGTCCTGATTGTGGCAAACACATAGAAGTATTCGGAAAAAGCCACCTTGCAGAAGTAGCAGCCGTGTACAAACTTCCTGTACTCGGTCAGATACCTATGACACCTGCAATAGCTGCCGCAAGTGATGCCGGGGATGTTGAAAGCCTTGATGTAAACTGGTTTGACCAGGCAATAGATGCTATTGTAAACGCAACAAAATAAATAAAAATGTCAGAGTCAAAACTAATCATTAATTTGACCCTGACATTTTTTATATTTACAATTTATACTGATGCTTATTTGCCCTATTTATTCCTGTGTTAAAATATTTATGCCGCCAATACCAATTTCCAATGAAAGTTTTGCTGCCTTAACAGCGTCTTCAAGAGTTTCTGCTGCTGCCAGGAAACCATTTGGATGACAAAATCTAAGTGTTTTTATACCACTTATCTTTCTAAGCTCATCTGCTTCCTTTCCGCACCATGATTTTGGAAAATCGCATATCAAAGTATTATCCTCAGTGCTCACCGGCACCCCCTGAATACTGTATCCACCTCTATTTGACGGATATACAACGTACTTGTAACCGCTGTCTATAACAACACTTTTCCACGGTACAAATTTTGATAATATAAGTATCTCACCATCACATTTTTCCATGTCAGCCTTGACAAGTTCGGCTGCCCTTAAAACCCCCGCAACCGCATTAAAGTGATTTACAAGAATAACTTTTGCAAATTCAACGGCTTTTTCAAAGCAACTGTCATAATCCGACTCCGAATCCCAGCCCGGGTTAAATTCAGAAATAATCTTTGCTATGTCATTGTCGCAGCCTGTATTATCTGATTCGTCAAGCGGCTGTATAAATTTCTCATCAAATCTTAGCGCCTCTTCCTCACCAATACACTGTGCTCCGAATTCTCTCCACAAAAGACCAAACGCTGCATAAGGGCAGCCGTTTTCCCTATATTCTTTGTCATCCTGATGATGGTCAAACTTTCCTCTTCCTATATCGTAAACTATTCCGTCAAAATCTTTTGGTACCTCAAACCCTCTTATAATTTGTATATCAGGTTTTATCATTTGAAGAAATGCTGTTGCAAAAACATCATCTGAATGAAATTTTGCACCATGAGTAAACGCACATGAAGGAAGTTCAACTTTCCCCTCAAATATTTTTTCATCCACACCAAAACTCATAAAAAAACCTCCTTTACTTTTAAAACAGGCACCCTCAGAACACAAAAATTCATAGGGTGCCGTTTTTCATATCAATAACACATTTTCAATAATAACCGCTGTCGCATCCGATTCAATCTACCTAAAACCGTATGATATATATACTATTTAGTATAGTTTATACTAAGCGAGTTCTTTATCAAGATTTTCTCTGATTGCCTTAATGAAGTCCTGACTGTTCAATACTGTCACATCTTCAAGTGTTGTGATAAGCGCAAGGTCTTTAGTCATCTTTCCTGACTCAATAGTTCCGAGTGTTGCTTTTTCAAGTTTGTCTGCAAATGTCATAAGTTCAGGAATATTGTCGAGTTCACCTCTCTTGCGAAGTGCTCCTGACCATGCAAATATTGTTGCAACTGAGTTTGTAGATGTCTCCTCACCTTTAAGATGTTTATAATAATGTCTCTGAACTGTTCCGTGAGCAGCCTCATACTCATAAACTCCTGTAGGTGATACAAGTACAGATGTCATCATGGCAAGTGAACCACATGCTGATGATACCATATCACTCATAACGTCACCGTCATAATTCTTACATGCCCAGATAAATCCGCCCTTTGCTTTCATAACACGGGCAACCGCATCATCAATAAGTGTATAGAAATATTCTATGCCGGCTGCTTCAAATTTATCTTTGTACTCAGCTTCATAAATATCATTAAATATATCTTTGAAGTTGTGGTCATAAATCTTTGAAATTGTATCTTTTGTCGCAAACCATAAATCCTGTTTTGTATCAAGAGCATAATTGAAACATGCTTTTGCAAAACTTGTGATAGATTTGTCTGTATTATGTATTCCCTGAATGATTCCGGGACCTGTAAATTCCTGAATTGTCTTGCGGATTTCTTTTCCGTCCTCACCTGTAAATACAAGCTCTGCTTTTCCGGCTCCCGGAACTTTAATCTCTGTATTTTTATAAACATCACCGTATGCATGTCTTGCAAGTGTGATAGGCTTCTCCCAGTTCTTTACGCAAGGAGCAATTCCCTTAACCTGAATAGGTGCACGGAATACTGTTCCATCAAGAGCAGCTCTGATAGTACCATTTGGTGACTTCCACATCTCTTTAAGATCGTACTCTGTCATTCTGGCAGCATTTGGTGTGATAGTTGCACATTTTACTGCAACACCATACTTTTTAGTAGCTTCTGCAGACTCTATTGTAACCTTGTCATCTGTCTCATTACGATGTTCAAGACCAAGATCATAATATTCTGTCTTTAAATCTATATATGGAAGTAAAAGCTCATCTTTGATAATCTTCCAAAGTATGCGTGTCATTTCATCCCCATCCATCTCTACAAGTGGAGTTGTCATTTTAATTTTGTCCATCATTAGCCCTCCGATTTCTGTCATTTATATCTGATACATTTAAATGCTCTGAATAATTGTATCACATTTTCTTACACTTGTCTATTTTCCACAAAATCAACTAAACATTTTTGTAAATTCCTACAATATTTCAATTCACGCATTGACTTTTTCATAAATGGCATTTACGATACATTTATCGCAGCCTTCCGGTAAGGAGGGGACTATGAACAAAAAATTCTTAAACCTGTTAACTCTTGCAGCTATTTTAATTTCTTGTATTCCATACAATGTAAAAGTAAACGCTGCATCAAACTACCCCATTATTTTACTTTCATGTTACCAAAAGACATTGAAAATAGGTGACTCTTTTTATCTTGCCGCTGTTTCTTCAAACGGCAGTATTCCGACATTTAAAAGTACAAGCAGTAAAATCGCTTCAGTCACATCATTAGGCGAAGTGACGGCAAAATCCCCCGGTACATGCAAAATAAATGTAAAGAATAAACGAACTGAGATAAGCTGTAAAATCACTGTGACAAAAACAAAAATAGTTTTATCTGAAAAATCAATTTCCATTGAACATAATGAATCGTTCAAGTTAAATGTCACAACCTCAACTAAAGGAGATATAACTTACAAAAGCAATAAGACAAGTGTTGCTGTTGTCGATGAAAACGGTACCGTCACAGGTTGCAAACCGGGCGATGCAATAATATCTGTCAAGGCAGATAGCACAACAGTCCAATGCAAAGTAAAAGTTAAAACTCCGACTGTCAAACTTAACCCTTCTTCATTAAGCATGTACAGAGGACAATCCGCAAAAATAACCGCTGAAGTTTCATCAAAAATAAATCCTGTGTGGAAATCAAACAGAACAAGTGTTGCAAATGTCGATGAAAACGGATATGTCACAGCACTGAAACACGGTACGGCACTTATAACGGCAACTGTAGACGGTATCAAAAAAATATGTGAAGTAACTGTAAAACCGCCTGTCATAAAATTAAGCAAAACATCCGTAACACTAAAACCGGGTGATGAAATAACTTTAGTTGCCAATGTAGCATCAGGCAACACTCCTAAATGGATTTCTAAAAAAACATCTGTTGCTGCTGTCAGCCAAAAAGGTATAATCAGAGCGAAAAAAGCCGGTACCGCCATCATTACTGTATCTGAAGATGGTGCCAAGGCAATCTGCACCGTAACCGTAAAACAAAAATAATAAACTTAACTTTCATTGCCATAAAACTTCATGAAACAAAAACAGTGATAATACAGTACACTGTTATCAACCAATACGTTGCTTTATAAAAAACTATATATCAGGAAGGCTGCGAACAAATATAAAAAACTTTGTATCTACTTCAATGATTTTATATCAATTTTTCCTGTATCCACATTATGTGGCATCTCTTTAAGAAGAATAATCTTCCTTGGCATCTCAAAATGTGCAAGTTTTTTCCTTATATATCTATATATCCCCTGCTCAAACTCTGCACATGTTTTTTCATTATTAAAAATACTTTCTCTTACGCCCTCTTTGACTGAAACATATGCGGTAAGTATATCCTTTTCTTTCTCCAAAACAACCGCCGCTTCACTTACATTGTCATATTCACATATAGCTGCCTCAATTTTCGCCTTTGAAACCTTTCTCCCCCTTATTCCTACTATATCATCGGAACGCCCCTCAAAATAAAGATTTCCGTCATCATCAAAATATCCTCTATCCTTTAGAGAAAACGGACATTTTACTCCATAAACATGGAAATCATTTGTAACATAAATCTCTCCGTCTTTAACACTCACATCGACCTTTGGAAATGGTTTTCCGATAAGATTTCTCTTTGTATTCATATTTTCATCGGTCACATACGAAATATAATTCAGTTCACTTGCACCATAATACAAAATGACTTTCGTATTCGGAAAAATTTTTTTTAATGCTTCGGCATCTTTTTTTCCAAGACTCTGCGAACCTGACAAAATCATTTTTATATTAACATTCTTCTCATTAAAACAGTCCGGTATGCACATTAGTTTTGACGGAATAAGATAAATAACATCCACATCCCAATGTTTTACAGCTTTTTCCCACCTTTTAGGATTAAACTTGTTTTCCACAATAGTAACTGCACCGGCAAAAAGCTGAGCCATAATAAGATTCAGGTTGCCGGTAAAAGCCAGGCTTCCCTGAACAAACATCCTGCTTTTTTCATTTATCCCAAATATTTCATTCTGAATAGGAAAAAAATCACACCAGCTCTCATAAGTTCTATAAAGAATTTTCGGTATTCCTGTCGTTCCCGATGTCATAACAGCCATGCAGACTTCATCCGGTATTTCTGTTATCTTGGGAAGTTCCGTTATGTCGTGCTGAACAATCATAGGTATAATTCCGATTTTATTACACGCAATAAACAATATCAACTGCTCAAGAAATGACCTGCTTTTTATTGTATATACTTTTTTCCCATTTTTTTTATCTTCACCGATTTTCTTCCATGTTCCGTTGTTGACTAAACCATACATTTTATCCTCATTTAATGACAAATTTGCAGAAACCTCATCGATTACCTGTATAAGTTCACCGTATGTATATGGTATTCCGTCTTCAACAATAGCAAGTTTCTCCGGTTCTTTTTCACATATCATTTTGTAATAATTCATAATAATCCTCATTTCACTTCATTACTGCCCTTCCCCTGACAATATCATATTTTAATTTTATTTCTTTCTATTTATTCTACATTCTCTATCAATATCGCACTTCCTACTCCCCCTGCTGCCGCCACAGCACAAACCGCATACTTACCGCTTTTTTCTTCAAGTGCTTTCAAAGCATGAAGCGTTATTATTCCCCCCGATGCACCATACGGATGACCATACGCAAGAGCACCTCCAAATATATTGTATTTCTCAATCTCATCAGGATATTTTCTTGCAAACAACTCATCTATTACGGCGAAAGCCTCATTACACTCATATATATCTATCTCACCGGGCAACATATCATTCTTTTTCAACAGCTTTTCTATGGCAGCTATGCATGATTTAGGACTCTGCCCCGGGTTGGTTCCCACCTCGGCTATGTCAACAAATTTTCCAATAGGTTTAAGTTTATTTTCCCTCAAATATCTCTCCGAACATAACACAAGAAAAGCTGCTCCATCATTTGTAAGACAGGCATTACCTGCCGTAATTATCTTTCCTTCTTTCAAAACTGCCGGCAGACGGTTTAATAGCTTCTCGCTCATTCTGTCTCTTATTCCCTCATCCCTGTTACATCCTTCAAGAATTTCCACGGTTATATCGCTAAGAACACCTCTTTCCCTTGCTTTTTTTGCAAGTTCGTGACTTCTTAAAACCCACCTGTTTAATTGTTCCCTTGTAATCTTTTCTGATACTGCGGTTCTTTCCGCACCTTCTAACATAGCCTGCTGCCTGTGTTCATCAGGAACAAACTTGGCAACTTTATACCAATCGTCCCCATATTTTTCATAGTCAGGATGATTCTCATTGTATGCTCTCTTAGGTGCAGTAGAACTGCTTTCAAATCCTCCCGCAATTATTATGTCTGCCTGTCCTGAATCTATCTTTGCCGCCGCAACTGCAATACTCTCCAAAGCCGAACCACATTGAAGGTCTATTGTAAATGCCGGTGTCCCGACACCAAAAACAGAAGATAATGACATTACTCTTGATATATTTCCTCCTGCACCGACACCATTCCCGGCTATTATGCAATCTGCCTTTTTTATCCCTGTTTTATCAGACAACGCATCAAGAACTTTTGCTCCCAGTTCTTCAGCAGATACATGACGATACATACTGTTTTCTATTCCTATATAACTTCTCAATCCATCTAATATATAAGCCATAATAAGTTAACCCTCTATTCTGAATTTTATCTTTTGTACCTTGTGTGCCAAACTGTTGACATTCTGCCTAATATTTTGTCTCAAACACCTTTACATATCCCGCATCTTTTTTGTCGGCATCACGCCATATCCACGCTTCCAGTCCGTCAGCTTTCCTGTAAATTTCAATCTTTTCCCCCTCAAAAACAGGCAGTATATATTTAATTTCACACGATAATACACTGTACAACTCTAATAACCCATCAAACATTAAAAGTCCCGGAACAACTGCATTTTCGGTTCTGTGAATCGGATTGCCGTCCCCGACATCACACACAAATTCCGTTATCTCATCTTTATTAAAGGAAATTGTATTATCCAAAAACATATTTTCATCAGAGAGATATTGCAAAAAATCTGCTTTGTTCTTTTTACCGCTTTCAGATGATGACGTATTAAATCTGTCATTGCTTTTGTTCATTATTCTGATTAGATAAACTTCAAAACTTACAATATTATCTTCAACAATAATCAATGCATAATTCTTTTTCTTCTTTTTTATCTGTACATTAATTTCATTACTGTTTACATTGCTATCCAATTCATCGGCAGTGACAGCCGCTTTTATCTCTACCTTTGCTATCACCCAATTTTCAAAACCGTCAGGCTTTGACAAAGCAGCAAAGTAATTTCTTATTCTTCCACAATTTTTATGCACGATAAACCTCATTTCTTTTTCTAAAAAACCTACTATAACAGTATATATTTGATTCGCCTTGTTTGTCAACCATATTCAAATAAAGGTTGACAACTCTTTTTTTTAAATATATACTTTCATTTGCAGTTAAAAATAATTGTATAAAACGGAGGATAAAAATGAACAATTCTATTACCAGAAACAAAAACATATTTGCAACTCAAAATCTCGTACTTATGGCACTTTTTGCCGCAGTACTCTGTGTATCTGCCTACATAAGCATACCACTTCCAAACGGTTCACATATCACGGCACTCAACTTTGTCGTAACATTGATTGGACTGGTTTTTGCACTTGAACAGTCATTCCTAATATCTCTTGTATGGCTTCTTCTCGGTGCTGTAGGTGTTCCTGTCTTTATAGGCGGTCAGGGCGGTATAGGTTATTTATTTGGCCAGTACGGCGGATACTCTTTCGCATTTGTTATTATTGCAATTCTCTTACCTATATTCTGCAAGCGCGAATATAACAGAATTTCATTTACCATAGCAGCAATTATATCGGCTGTATTTGTTGATGTTTTTGGTTCTATATGGATAATGATTATCGGCGGAATAAATTTAAAGGCGGCATTTATCGCAGGCTTCTTACCATTCATAGTGCTTGACACGATAAAAGCCATTGTTGCCGCCCAGATTGCACCTGTTTTCAGACGCATATTAAATAATGCAATAGACTAATTTTTGTTAGTACAGCCCTTGCACCCGGCACATCCTGTCGGGTGCGTTTTTGTCATATCAACAGAATAGTCATACATAGAAGACAATGAACATATTGTCTGAGAAGATATTCCCTCTCCGCTTCCTGTAAATCCAAGCCCCTCTTCTGTCGTTGCTTTGACATTGACCTGCTCTATATCAATTCCGAGTGTCTGTGCGATATTTTTACGCATTTCGTCTATATAATTTCTTAATTTCGGACGCTGAGCAATTACGGTAGCGTCTATATTTTCTATAATATAACATTTTTCATCGAGAAGTTTTCCGACTTCACTTAAAAGTTTAATACTTGAAATTCCCTTATATCTGTCATCCGTATCTGGAAAATGTTTTCCTATATCTCCAAGTGCCGCTGCGCCCAACAATGCATCCATAATGGCATGAAGTAAAACGTCCGCATCAGAATGTCCAAGCAGACCTTTCTCATAAGGAATTTTTACGCCGCCAAGTATCAAATCACGATTTTCAACTAATTTATGAACATCATATCCCATTCCAACTCTCATATTTTAACTCCTTTTATTAAAAACTATTTGCAGTTCACATCTTTTCCTGTTACACAAAAAATCCTCTGAAAATATTCAGAGGATTTGAAGTAGCGGGAGAGGGATTTGAACCCACGACACCACGGGTATGAACCGTGTGCTCTAGCCAACTGAGCTATCTCGCCATATATTATATTGTATGCAAACCACATACATTAGGACTTAATGTCCTAAGTGGGACCTACAGGGCTCGAACCTGTGACCCTCTGCTTGTAAGGCAGATGCTCTCCCAGCTGAGCTAAGATCCCTTTCGTTTGTCTCGCTTGTCTCACGCGACTTCTATACTATATCAAACAGATTTACATATGTCAACACTTTTTTTCAATTTTTTTATTTTATTTTTTTATTGCCTGATTTCAGGTTATTATACACTAAAAACGAAGACCTGATAATCTTTTTTACCGGGGTCAAAAAACTTTGCCCCGGCTGATACTATTTACTGTTTTATTTCCATGCAGCTTTCATCCAAAAATTCTAAGCCCTCTCTTTGTCTTGTTTTTTTCTTTATTCTTTTTGTCCGGTTTTTCCTTCGTTTTAATCTGCTTTATCTGGCATGTTGCCGCAACCTCTTCTACCCCCTGCTTTTTAAGCTTGTCCAGAATTTCCTCAAGCAGTTTTGTCTGCTGTACTGATACCTCGTCTTTTTGCATCATTATATAGTTAAGTTCTTTCATTAACTTTGTTGATACATTCTCTGATATTCGTTCCTCAGATTCCTTCTGCCCTTCCTCTACTACTTTCGTTATCATTTTTCTCAAAAACATCTCGAATTTTCTAATTTTTTCCTCTGAGTCTGCCGAAATCTCATGCGTTGCATTTGTTCTCACTGTTTTTACCGCAGATGGATTTATTGCAACCACGACGTTATCATTTGCATTTTTCCGTGGTACATTTTCTTCTTCTTCCTGTACCTTCTGATTCAATTCCTCCCTAAGCTTGTACAACTCATTTGGATTCATCTTTCTTATATTATCTATATCATGTACAATCAATTTTATAGCTTTAAGCAAAAATCCCTGTTCTTTTAAATCCTTCACATCCCTCAACACCTTTATATCTCTGTCGGTATAAAATCTATGCCCTTTGGAATTTCTGTGTATATTTAATCCAAGCTCCTCCTCCCAATATCTTAAAACGTGATTTTCAACCTCAACCTGTCTTGAAGCATCTGAAATGCTATATTTCTTCTCCATAAATTCCCTCCATTACTTCTTTGAACAGCTCAAGTTCTTCCTGCCCGTATTCATTATCTTCACTTTTATTATTTCTTCCTGCCAAAATTTCAACATTTTCTTCTGCTCTGCTTTCTTTAGCCGCTTTATCTTCAGATATCTGTGATATTGCTTCATTTCCATCTGCATCCTGATTTTTAGTCTGTAAAACACCTCTGCTAAGATGTGGTTCAAGTGTGTTTTCCAGATAATCATATAACTGTGCCTCAAGCAACTCATCCTTTTGATTTAACTGTAAAAACAGTTCAGAAACCCATATTGCAAAGGTTACTATGAGCATAACAGCAGACATTTTTATGTACCACTCTCTGTTAAACTTTTCATAAAATCCGCCTATCATATATACAGTATAGATTATTCCCGTAAATGCAAAACCGTAAATTCCTGTGTTCTTCAAATTATAAAGACTTATCCCTGCGTATTTTACATCTTTCATCTGCATAAGAACCAGACTTTTAGTATCATTTATTTTAAGATTCATCTTATATGTAGTTTCATATTTGCACACCATATTGCGCATCCATTTATTCTTTGTCGTAGAAATCTGTTGTGCCTGATGTAAAAGCCCCGTATATATATATGCAACTACACTTTTTATAAGTATAGTCACTCCTCCTGCTATAAGCATCAGAAGCACACCATCATAATTTTTTAGAAAATACGTCATGTTTTCCCTCCAATCATGTTAATCTTCAATTTTGGTACCATATATATATTAAACCGCCGCTAATAGCTTTTCCACCTTAATCATGCGTCATATAGCTTAATTTTTCGACAATTTGCGTCTGCTTATCAACAAATAGTGACAGCGTTAAGTCCCATAATATTTTTGACCATACATGTTTGTTATGCTATTATAGATAATATGTTGATGATAAGGAGCGTTTTGTTTTTATGATAAATTCACTGAATGAAATTTTCAGTCTGATGCAATATCAAAAAATAACATTAAATATACCCGGAATTTTTCTAAACGTAAAAACGAGTGCTGAAAGCACACTCGCTATAGTAACCGTAGATGAACAATCCGGAAATATATATACCAAAGAACAATTTGAGAATATTTCTTTACAGATAAGAAACTTTATCCAAAACAATAATTGTTTACGATACCGTTTTTTATACATTATCATAAGTGATGATGACAATTGTATAAAACGACTACTTAGTAATGATGTAAGTTATTGGCGGATAGTTCCGTGTGCAAACAGACTTATGATATTTGAAACTGCATGTGATGATTTTCTTGTACTTAGAGAACCCATCGAAAATATGCTCCTTCAAACTTCAAAAAAATCAGATTTAAATGACAGCACATCTATCTTTGACAAAGAAGTCAATGTACGGCTGGCTGTTATGAACATTGGAATTATTGTTCTCAATGTCATAATATTTATTGTCATATCAATCTTATCGCCTCCCGGTTCTGATGACATAAGTGATAAACTGGCACTTGACTGGACTCTTGTCATAAACCACGGTGAATTTTATCGTCTCCTGACATGTATGTTTGTACATGCAGGAATCGACCATATATACAATAATATGATTGTTCTTTTATTTATAGGAAGTTATTTTGAACTTGCAATAGGACGCATGAATTATATTATAGTCTATTTTTCATCAGGTATTATTGCAGGTCTGACTTCAATGTTTTATAATATGTCAAAAAACAATTATGTTCAGTCAGTTGGAGCATCAGGTGCTATTTTTGGCATAATAGGCGGCATGACTGCTATTATTTTAGTCAAATATATTCACAAGCATAACCTTGATCTGAAAAAAATAATATTTATTGCATTTTTAAGCTTATATAGTGGTTTTTCTAGCCAGGGTGTAGATAATGCAGCACATGTAGGCGGTTTTATTTCGGGATTTTTGATTTCCTTTATAATTTATTCAATACGGACAGTCAAAGAAAAAAGAAATGTTTCAAGATAACTGCCTAATATATAGAAATGAGGAGAATTATGACAACGATAAATATTTATTACGGTGGACGAGGTCTTATAGATGACCCTACCATTTATGTCATGGACAAAATTTCAAAAGTTTTTGATGAATTGAATGTAAATGTAAATAAATACAATTTATATGAAGATAAAAGAGGTATATCCGTACTTCCAAAAACTCTCAAAGAAGCCGATGCCATAGTTATTGCAGCTTCAGTGGAATGGTTTGGAATCGGCGGACTTTTACAACAGTTTCTCGATGCCTGCTGGCTTTACGGAGACAAAGAAATCATTGAAAAAATATATATGATGCCTGTTGTTCTCTCCACTACATACGGTGAAAAAGAAGCACAGCAAAGTATCACAAAATCCTGGGAAATTCTTGGTGGTATAGCTTGCGACGGTATATGCGCATACGTCAGCAATTCAGTAGATTTTGAGACTGACCCAAATTATGGAATGCTTATAGAGAAAAAAACAGAGAACTTTTACCGCACATTTACTAAAAAATTAGTCACATTTCCATCAAGCAGCAATGCCGTTATAGAGACATCACAGACTGTAAAACCAATGACACTCACACCTCAGGAAAGTGAGGAACTTTCCATGTATGTCTCTGATGACAATTATGTAAAAAAGCAGAAAGAAGATATTGAAGAACTTACGCAGTTATTTAAAAATCTCATGGATGATGACTCAGCAAATGAGGCAGATGTAGAAAAAAACGGCTCAGACAGCCTTTTCTCTAATTCAGGTACAGAAAATCAGGAGTCCGATATTGACACCTCTGCTCTTATCTCAAACATTTTAAACAAAGCAAACAGCGATGATGAATATATAAATGCATTTAAATCGCATTTTAATCCTATCCCAGGCATGGCATTATCATTTGCTCTATCTATATCAGACCAAAATCGTACACTCGTCCTTGATATGGATAATTCAAAACTAAATTGCTACTACGGTGAAAAAGAGGACGCCACAGCCACAATAAAATCAAACCACATTGTTATAGACAGAATAATTTCCGGTGAGGTAAGTCTTCAGGATGCATTTATGGCGGGTTCACTCACAGCTAAAGGCAACTTTAACATACTCAAATCATTTGACAGAATATTTAATTTTTAACTTTTATAATTTTATAAAAAATAAGAAAGGAAGCTTTTAAAATGAAAAAACATATCGACGACAACTGTATTTTTTGTAAACTTGCAAACGGACAGATTCCAACAAACTCAATCTATGAAGATGATGACTTTAAAGTAATTCTTGATGCCGCACCGGCAGCCAAAGGACACGCCATCATACTTCCAAAAACACATGCAGCAAACCTCTTTGAACTCCCTGAGGAATACGGTGAAAAAATATTTGCCATAGCTAAAAAATGCGGAAAAGCAATCAAAGAAACATATAACTACGACGGCTTAAACGTACTCCAGAATAACGGCGAGGCAGCAGGACAGACAGTATTCCACCTCCATGTACACCTCATTCCAAGAATGAATGACGATAAAATCAACATTAACTGGCAACAGGGAGAAAGCACAGACGGAGAAACAGTTGCAGAAGAAATTAAAAAGAATATATAAGATAATCTTAACGCAAAAATTGATATAAACTTTCCGACTCATGGACGGCTCTCGCCTCGAAGAATATCAGTAGCAGTACATAAGTGTGCAAAAAACGCACACTAAGTACTGACTGATATACTAACGCCATTCGCTGAAAAGTTTATATCAATTTTTGCTGTTTACATTTTTTCATTTTTTAAAACATTTATTATACTACTAAAATGCTTATCAAATAAATAAGAGATTTTTGATAAAACAATTATTATACTTCTAAAATGCATATCAAATAAATAAGGGATTTTGATAAATGAATGTAATACTGTAGAATACTTATGAGAAAACAGCAGGAAACGGTTATATATCTTTGACAAGGGGTGTTGAATGGCAGTCAGTACTTAGTCAGCGTATTTATGCTGACTTATGTACTGCTACTGGCATTCTCCAAGGCGAGAGCCGTCCCCGGGCAAAAATATATAACCGTTTCCTGCGTTACTCATGCGTCCGTTCCCCATGCGTCCGTTATTCACTTATCAAAAGCCCACTAAGCCTTAAAGCCCCTTGCCGCCTCATTATCCATAAACACCTCATTGAGTGTTCCTTTTCCATAAGTCAGTCCGGCATATACCTGCTGTGAATTTTGTACTACTGATTTCGACGTATCCTGTTTTGCCACCTCTTCAAATGCCTTGCAAAGTTTTCCCATATTTTCTTTGACATTATCCAAATTTACAGGTTCTCTCTTAACTATTGATGCCGTGAGCTGTTTATTTACAAATGAGTATATATTGTGCAAATTGTAAGAAAGTTCATATTTGAGGTCAAGACTTCCTCTGAGTTCACTTACACAGCCTTTTGCACTTTTCAGATACTTCTCTGCTTTTTGCAAGTCTCCACTTTTAAATCCTTCCTCCGCCTGCTCTATGCAATAATCAAACATTTCAAAAACAATCACTACAAGTTCGCTTTTGTTTGCCTGTGATATTCTTGCCGTAAATCGTCTCTTTTCTTCTGTTGTCAATTTTGTATCACCCTCTCTTTTTATATGATTGCAGGGCTCAAAATACCTTTTGGCCCCAACGGCTTTATATTTGTTTATATAATTTTACCGACAGCTTTTACACTGTCGGTAATAATTTGAAACACCATAATATAGCAAAAGTTTAATTTTCGTTGTACTGGGAATATCTCAATTCTACATTCCCTGAAGCAGGCTCATAATCGTCTGAGGTCTGTTGTTTGCCTGTGAAAGCATTGATGTTGATGCCTGCTGTAATACTGTAAGCTGCGTATATTCTGTCATCTCACTTGCCATATCAGTATCAATAATTCTGGACATTGACTCTGTCATATTCTCACCAAATACATTCAAACTTGAAACTGTCGTCTCAAGACGGTTCTGATATGCACCAAGCTCTGCACGGGATGACGATATCTGTCTGATTGCTGAATCGGCAAGTGCAATTCCGGTAGATGCACCATAATTCGTACAAACATTTAACAGATTTTTACCATCTTCATTTCTAAGACCAAGAACATCACATGAAACTGTCGGAAGATCCATATCAAGTGTCTGATGCTCATTTGCTCCAATCTGAATTGTCATAAATCCGGCATCATAGACATCAAAAGCAATGTTATTGTATGTCTTAGAACTTCCATCAGTTGTCGGAAGTTCAACATTCATCTCAAATCCATCATTATCTATGATGTTTATTTTATTTCCTGATGCGCTTACTTTTGCATTTGCTGTAAATCCCACTCCGGTTTGTACAGTCTTTAATTCCACCTTTGCATCCGTTCCTCTTCCATCATCAAGTTTAGATTTGCTTCCGTCAGCAAATCCTACTTGTACATAGTAATCATAACCTGCAACATTAGAGGTCACAGTTTCTTTTGCCGTGTCGTAAGAAAGATTCATGCTGGAACATGCTGAAACAATCTTTTTCTCAACATCAGCTTTCGAATCACCCTTATTTATTGCAATTGTTTCACTATTTATGCTTATTGATTTATCAGCGGCAGCCGGGAATGTAACCCCTTTCAAAACTCCAGCCACTTTACCGCATGTTCCACTTTCAGCCTTTGTAATAGTATATGTCCCTGCTGTTGCCTCCATCGATACAGACAAAGCTTTTACTCCATCAATACTACTCGCTACCGTTCTTGATGCTGAACCGTCAAAAAGACTTCTTCCATTGAATTCAGTTGTACTTGAGATACGATCTATCTCATCCATAAGCTGGTCTATCTCCTCCTGCGATGTCTTTCTGTCTTCCAATGTATATGTATCATTTGCATTCTGCACGCAAAGCTCACGCACACGCTGTAATACACTGTGAATTTCTGCCAGTGCTCCGTCTGCTGATTCAATAATAGAAACACCATCCTCAGCGTTCTGTGCAGAACGATCAAGTGCACGTATCTGTGTACGCATTTTATTTGAAATAGCAAGACCTGCCGAATCATCTGCTGCCTTTGTAATCTTGTAACCTGAACTCAATTTCTGCATACTCAATGACAATCTGTCATTATTCTTTTTTAAATTTACATTTGCAAGCTGAGCTGATATATTATGATTTATTTTCATGAAGTTTCCCTTTCCTTTCTTTGATATATCCCACTGTCACACCAATCTTTTACTGTTTAATCACCGATACGAGGTGTGCCGTAACAATCTTTGCCGCTTTATAAAGTTTTGATGTATCTGCATCACTTTCACCTACTGCAAATCCACCTGTTCCTGAAACTCTGTTCATTCCATATGATATGTTTTTTACGTCAAATCCACCAGCCTTTAATCCCTCTAAAAGCATCTCTGATGAATCTTTCAAAAGTTCATAGCCATGTCTTTCCCCTGCAAAAACATAACCTTTCAATGCGTCTCCTGTCACTTTAAGTTCTACACTAACATCACCTAAAGCTGAGAATTCATCACTGTCGGTATCATTTCCGCTTATACTAACCTTCACTTTTCCTTTTTCATCACCGTTTGCTATAAGTGTAACGTTCATGTTTGTTATGGTATCTCCTGTTTTGATAGGAATATCATAACTTCTTCTTTCTGTCATAAACATATTTAAGCTTATTCCCTTAGAGAGTGTTCTAAGTTTTTCTAAATCTTCATAATCTGCATCCGGCTTTTCATATGACTTGTTTAATATATCTTCCATATATTTTTCGGCTTGTTTGCATTTTTTCTGAATACTTTCTTCAGAACCAAGTGCATCTGCCACACTGTCTATAACTTCATCGAACTCTGCCTGCTCGTCATCATCAAGCACATTTTTCCTCTTATAACTTTCTTTTAATGGACTGTATGAATTCTCTATATAATTCACTGCCGCCTCAATATTTTCTATCGTAGCAGGTATCTCAAGCTCCGAAAGCATATTTTTAGCTTCGGCACTCTCACTCTCAACATTCCTTAAATCTTCGGCTTTCTTATCATAATATGCTTTTTCCGTATTTTTATCCGTATCAGCTTCTTTTACCTGCTGTGCAAACATTTCAAGTGATGTATCAAGCATCTTTTCAACATCACCATCTGAAATCTCACTGAGTTTTGACGGTGATATTTCATCCAATGTATCGGACACAAGTGTATCAAAATATCTTCCCGCAGTATTATCCTTTTGTGATGCATTGCTGTCAGTCCCATCTTTTGAACTGTCACTTGACATATCCGCCGCATTAAATCCGGTATCTATCTGTTCTGTTATTGATGAAGCCATGTAATTAAGTTCTTTAAGACCTCCAAAATCATCATCAATCTTTTTATCTATTCCCTGGTTTTTCATCGTTCTTACCGCTGTAAGAAGATTTCCAAGCGTCATCTCCCTGTCGGTCTGCAACACAGCACCTATAGCTGCACCATCGGATTTCTCAATATTATTCAAAAGTCTGTAAATGCCAATATAACCTTCTCTTTCCTGCTCAGATATGTCACCTGATTTCTGAAGCTGCCAAAGATATTTACTGTATTTTTCTTCTGAACTCAAATCTTTAGATGCATTTATAGCCGTAAGTTTGCTGTCAAGTTCATTTATCGAAGTATCAAGTGGATTGTCACCCTGTCTTATCATTTCAAGAACAGTTGACGGCTTCATATTATCAATAACTCGGTTTAAAACAGTATCATATTCCTTGACTGAAAGTACATTTTCCTCAGTAATCTCCATACCGTTATAGCCCAATATTCTTACTGCTCTCTCATTCGCATTTGTATCTTCCATGCCAAGCTCTTTAAGAAGATTTGGAACACTTGCAAACGCTTTCTGAATAGAATCCCCATAAGATGCATCTGCCTGCGTTGAAACCATCTCATAAATCTGTCCATACTGCTGTCTGCCATACGTCTCACTTGAAGCCGCTGCATGAAGTTCATTTAATGTGAGCAGATTCTGCTGTCTTACCGTTCTTCCGATAAGTGATGCCGGTGCATTTGCTATATCGGTTTTCTTCTGCATTGTCTCATGCAGCAGACTAAGTTCACCCTCACTTGCCTTAGCCGTCATGCCTGCAGTATATACAGAATTTTCTTCATCCCTCAACGCCTCTACTATCTGCTCTAACGGTGCAGTATTTACATCTATTCCTTTCTGCCTCATGCTCATAACAGACTGTGATGTCATTTTGAGACATATCTCTGCGATATATCTTTTTGCCATGACCTGTTCCACCTGCATGTCACTCATTCCCTCAACTACCGTAGTCGGAATGTTATTTGAAGAAATGTCTGCTGCTGCCAAATTTGTCTTATTGTAGGCTGCCGCCATTCTTAAAAGTTCAAGATTTAATACACCATTTCCTGAATACTTTTCATTTGTAAAAGCAATATCACCAGCCGCTGCTTTTACCGCTGTCGATATATCAGCATCCGTGATAACTGCAAAATTGTTTATTATGCTTCTTGCAATAACAAATTCTGATATATCAAGTGATGCCTGCTCAGGACTTGCTCCCGCCGCTACAGACTGTAATATCTGTTCAAATGACGTTTTTACTGACATATCCGAACTTATATCATTTAATACAGACATTGTTCTAAGTGCATCAGCCGTAACAGGAAGATCGTTTGCAAAAAGCCATTTTGCATCAGCTATTGTACTTTCCTTATCAAGACCTGTTGCATCTATAAGTCTTTCAACCTGTGACGAAATCTGCTCCCAGACTTCAGTATCGTATATACTTCCATCTACAGCATCACTTCCCGAATATTGACCATGATATATATTTTCTATTGTAGGGGTAAGTCCGTTTCCAACAATATACGCCTTTGTATCATCAGACATATTCAAAGCTGAACTGCTCATCTGAAGGGCAGATACAATTCTTGAAATATTTTCTGACGTAACTGGAATATCCGAACTTTCCAAAATCTTTTTCAACTGTGCTTCTGCCTTTGAATCAAGAATACCTGTAGCCTGAATTTTTTTAAGTTCTTCTTCAAATTCATCAACAGCTTTTCTGTTTTCTTCTCTGTTTGTTTCATTGTCAAGTTTTTGCTGTTTAATCTTCTCTACAGCTTTGTCAACATATTCTTCCTCACACTTATCAACGGAACCTGCTGACTCCTCCATTGATTTGTAATCATCACCTGTAAGAACCGCCAGATTTTTGTTCATCTCAGACTTTGTCGATGCTGCGTCTGAACTGCCGGAGTTTCCCGAAACACTTGTCCTGTAACCGTAAGTTCCCGAGTTTACACCTGAGCTCACTGTCGTATGGCTAACGACTGCTGCTTTTGATGTCAAACCACTGTTTCCAACTTCTTTCAGCACGATATTATCTTTCGATACATCCATTATCTTAAAATTTCTTGTTTCGCCCTCCCTGGCATTCTGTACTGCGGTCTTTGGTATTGCCACCTCAACACCGTTAAAGTTGATGGAAATCTGATTTGAAACTTTTGAAACAACACCCTGAACAACCTGTCCTTTACTGCCGATGGCAAGCATTGAACCTTTTAAAACTCCTGCCATAGTGCCGGATACATTTGTTGAACGGTTATATATGTCTCTTATATTAACATTCATTGATTTCTCACCTTTCATCTTAACTTTTAACTTATCCGTTGCCGTTCACACTGTTTGTATGACAGTAACACCTATTCTTTATTTCGGCTAAAAGCAGTAAAATCTTGAGATTGCATGTATAATATGTATAATTTACAGAAAAAAGAACCGCTATATCACATAATGGTATAACGGTCCTATATTTTGCTCCCAACTGACGCCACGGATTGCTTCATTGCTATCTGCTTTTGACCCTTGCATCATACTATGATACACTGTCATTTTTCTCATTTTCCTTTGCCTCAGCTCTTGCGTTCTTGTATGCCATAACGACATTCTGTACTCTGTGCATGATAATCCTTGGGTTGTACGGCTTTTCAACAAAGTCCGTTGCACCAAGAGCAAATGACTTTTCAACACTCTTGTCATTTCCCTGCGATGTTACGATAATAGGAATATGCGAATATTTATTTTCCAATTTCAACTGCTTCATGAGAGTAAATCCATCCATAACCGGCATAACCAAATCAAGCATGATAACATCAATCTCATCCGCATGTTCTTTTATGTATTCCAGTGCCTCTGCACCATTTTCTTTTTCGACTGTCTTAAAATATCTGCTAAATGACGAACTTAATATTTTTCTGTTTAAAACAAGGTCATCAACTATAAGCATAATTCCCGGAGATTTTCTGAACTCAGTATCAGAAAAGTTCATCTCAAGACCTTCCATATCGTTGTTTAAAATACTGTGTTCAACAAGATGTCTCTCAAACTCTTCCGGTGGCATCGGCTTTGCATAATAGTATCCCTGAACAAAATTACAATCCATGTTTCTAAGCATTTGTATCTGTTCTTCTGTCTCTATACCCTCTGCAACTACCGCATAATCCATCCATTTTGCAAGACTTATAATAAAACTCAATATATTGTTGCTGTTCATGCTGAGGTCACCCTGAACAAAGCCCATATCGAGTTTTAAGATGTCAATCGGAAGTTCGTTGAGCATATTAAGTGATGAATATCCGGAGCCAAAGTCATCCATCTCAATCACAAAACCAAGAAGTTTTAACTTTTTAACTTCCTCGATTATCTGATGCGGATTTTCCGTGTACGCCGTCTCTGTAATCTCAAGATGTATATTCTCAGGTTTCAGACCATGTTTATTGATAATTCCCATAATAATATCAATAAAATCAGGATTGTATATGTCCGTTCTTGATACATTTACCGACACAGGTACAATAGGATAACCTTTTTCTTTCCATCCCTGTATATAACTGCATGTCTTGTCCCATACAAACTTGTCAAGTTCCGTTATGAAGCCATTTGTTTCAAACAATGGTATAAACTCTCCCGGATTCATAAAGCCTTTTTCCGGATGTACCCATCTGACCAATGCCTCTGCACCGGCAACCTTTTCTGAATTCAAGTCATACTTCGGCTGGAAATATACCTTAAACTGTTCTTCTTTTATCGCATCTTCCATACAGTTTAATATTTCCTGTTCATGAACCTGCTTTTCCCAGATTTCCTTATCATAATATGCGATATACCTTCCATATCTGCCCTTTATCGTGTCAACTGCAAGTATTGCTCTGTTTATCATCGCATGCATTGACATCTTTGCGGTATCAATAAGATAAATTCCAAATCTAAGCCTGAGATTCATATTTACCGGAAAATCGTTTACCGTCTTTACTATGATGTCAAGATCATTGTGCAGACTTTTCTTATCATACTCTTTCAGAAGAACAAAATGTTCATTTTCTATTCTTCCGCAAAGTTCATTGTCATTTACATAATGTTTAAGCACTTTCGCCATAAACACCAAAAGGTTATCGCCTGTTTTTTCTCCAAACAAGTCTTTTAAAAGCTGAAAGTTCTCTATATCAGAATACACAATTGCATACTTCTTATCTTTACTATGCTTTAAAATTTCTTTCGTTTTTTTAGAAAATGTCTCCTTTGAATACACACCTGTCAAAGTATCCATCTGAAGGTAATTCACAAGCGATGCTGTTTCTTTGAGGTGTATTATATTTTGAAGTCTCTTTTTAACAATAATGGGATTATACGGCTTGCCAAGGAAATCACTTGCTCCAAGTGACAACGATTTTAACTCTGATGCTTCATCACCGTCAACTGAAGTCACTATAACCGGTATCTTTGGCAGCATTTTCCTGTATGACATCTCATTGAGTACACCGTAACCATCAAGTTTCGGCATAATTATATCAAGCACCACGGCAGATATGATATCCCTATTTTTGTCAAGAATTTCAATAGCTTCTTCCCCATCACACGCTTCAAGAATATTGTAATCATCTTCCAACAGCTTTATCAGACATTCTCTATTTACTTCCTTATCGTCAACGATAAGTATTGTATTTTTCTCTGACATTCTGCCTCCTCCTTTCAAAGCGTATTTTTTAACCTTCACGAATCAGAAAACTTTTTCCATATGCGTATCGGTCTCATTGCGCTTATTATAAAACTTCTGAATAATCTCCTTCTTGTCTCTCTTTCTTATGGGAACAAGTTTATTGTCCGGCATATAAAAATCATAATCAACAATATCTTTTACCCAAAGAATATTAACAATATAACTCTGATTGCACCTTAAAAACATCTCGGAATCAAGTTTTTCTTCCAGTTCTCCAAGTCTGGCATATACCTTAAATACATTATTTTTGCAAAAAATACTTACAACCCTTCCCATAGATTCAAGACAATAAATATCTCTCTGTCTTATAAAAATCTTCTTCTGCTGAATAGTGACTTCCAGCATCGCTGCTGTGCTGTTTTCCTTTTCAACATCATACTTTTTCAGATAATACACAAGCGTTTCCCTGACTTCTTCAAGCATATACGGTTTCAGCATATACGCCAGTGCATGAACATCATATCCCTCTTTCATATACTGCCCACTGCTTGTCGCATATACGATTTCAACCTGTGCATCTTTTTCTCTTATTGCCTTTCCTGTTTCAATGCCATCTAGCTGTTTCATCTGGACATCTAAAAAAATCAGTTCATAATCGCCCCTTGAATAATTTCTGAGCAATTTTTCACCTGAAGAAAACTCAAATATCTGTACTCCATATCCGATTTCCTTTAATAATCCCTCAATGACGTTTTTCAGGATGCCCCTCTCGATTTCATTATCATCACATAACGCAATCTTTATCATCCCATCACTCTCTTTCCCATTTTAAGTACAACTCTCTGTACCTTTTACCCCAAATAAAACATATAGTTAATTTTACCAAAAAATAACTTTTTTTTCAAAGATAATATCCTATATATAACCCCCTTTTTCGATATGTTTTCGACATTTTTCACCATTTCACTCATTTTCGGCACTTGATAATAAAATACGGTCATTGTCAAGACTTTTTCCTGCATTGTCTTTGAACTTTCTGAGAAGGTCATCAACAGTCAGCTTCGCTCTCTCCTCACCTTTCACATCAAAGACTATGTGTCCTGAGTCCATCATAAGCGTTCTGTTTCCAAGTTCAAGTGCCTGATGCATATTGTGCGTAACCATAAGGCATGTTATATTTCTTTCTTTTATTATATCTTTTGTCAATTTCAGCACCTTTTCCGCCGTCGCAGGGTCAAGAGCTGCCGTATGCTCATCAAGAAGAAGCAGTTTCGGCGTTACCATTGTCGCCATAAGAAGCGTAAGTGCCTGTCTTTGTCCTCCCGATAAAAGTCCGACAGGATTTTTCATTCTGTCCTCAAGCCCCATGCCAAGCAATGAGAGATGTTCTCTGAATTTCTGTTTCTCTTTTTTGGAAATCCTGCTTAAAAATGCAGCTTTTCCAGTTGACGCCCTCAGATAGGCAAGTGCCATATTTTCTTCTATAGTCATATGCGGTGCCGTTCCAAGAAGCGGATCCTGAAAAAGATGACCTATATCCTTACTTCTGAAATACTCTTTTTTAAATGTTATATCCTCACCGTCAAGAATAATAGCGCCTTCATCAGTAAAAAATGCACCTGTTATCGCATTGAACATCGTAGATTTTCCTGCCCCGTTACTTCCGACTATGGTAGCAAAATCACCATGTTCAAGTACAAGATTAAGTCCTGTCAATGCCTTTTTCTCGTTAACCGTACCCGGGTTAAATGTCTTGCATACATTCTTTAATTCCAGCATCTTTTCCATTATACAGCACCTTCTTTCTTTCTTCTGGCAATCTCAGCATATTTATGTTTTGCAAACTTTGCCTTCTCTTTTATGTACGGAAATGCTATTGCAACAGCTACGATAATCGCAGACACAAGTTTAAGACACTCTGCCGGAACATTTATTCTTATTGCTATTGCAACTATAAATCTATAAAGACAGCTTCCGAATACAACACCTATTATTCTTCTAAGCATTGTACCTTTTCCGACAAGTGTCTCACCGATTATCAGACTGGCAAGGGCAATAGTTACCATACCTGTTCCAAGATTTATATCACAGGATTTCTGGTATTGTGCGAGAAGTCCTCCGGATAATGCCGTCATGGCACTTGAAAGACAAAGTCCAACCGTTATCGTAAATTTAGGATTTATACTTGAAGCCTTTACCATCGCATCATTATCACCTGTCGCTCTTATTGACAAACCAAGTCTCGTCCCTAAAAATCCGCTTAAGAGCACGCTCACTATAATTACTATAACTGCAACAAGAATAAGCTTATACCAGCCTTTTCTTACCAATATCTCAACCGCACCTGCACCCATGTGATTTTGTATGAAATCTCTCACAAGTGTAAATATACTGTCACATTTAAACAGATTCATATTTGACGAAAATCCCATTGCAGCAATATTTATTGTATACAATCCCGTATTTACAATAATACCTGCAAGTATTGATTCAACTCCCATTCTCGTCTGTAAAAATGCCGTGATAAAACCTGAAATTATTCCGGCACCCATAGCCATAAACAACGCAAGTATCGGATGACCTGAAATAGTCACTGAGGCTGCGACCGCACATCCAAGCGTAAAACATCCGTCAGTCGAAAGGTCAGCGATATTTAATATACTGAAAGACACAAAAAGTGCAAGAACTACAAGCGAATATATAAAGCCCAGTTCCAAAGCACTCTGTAATATTGAAATAGTAAAAATAGAGCCCATTTTTTCCTCCATGCCATATCAAGCACGCCTAAGCGTGCTTGATATGGGTTATCTTAATAAATTTTAGATACTTCTATAAATGCCACGGATTGCTCCATTGCATAATTTTATTCAAATTCTTTTGCTGTTTTTGTCTCAACAACTTTTTCACACATATCCTTAAAACCGCTGTAATCAAGACCAATCTGCTCAGCAATTTCTGTATTTACTGTTGCGATACCATTGTTGAGTGTTTTTACTGCTGTCTCTCCCGGTTTTGCACTGTTTACAAGAATATCAACTACCATATCGGCTGTCTCTGTACCAAGTTCTTTGTAATTTACACCATAACCCGCAAACGCTCCGTTAAGTGCAAATGAATCGGCTCCTGTGTAGTGAGGTATTTTAGCATCTGCAAACTTTTCATAAATTGCAAGCTCAGCTTTCATTATGGTATTGTCTGTCGGTGTAAATACAGCGTCAACCTTTGCAGCCACAAGTGCATCTGCTGCAAGAGCCACCTCATCATTTGTAGTACCTGTCTTTTCAACCACATCAATGTTATTTTCCTCACAGAATTTCTTAGCGTCCGCTATAGCCTGTTTTGATGAATCCTGGCTCTTGTCATACAACAAACCGATTTTCTTTGTCTTACTGTTGGCTTTAAGTATAAGCTTCATAATAGCCTGTGTGTCAATCGCATCACTTGTTCCGGTAATATTTGCTCCCGGACTATCCATGCTTGAAACAAGTCCTGCCGAAACCGGATCTGTCACGGCTGAAAATACAACCGGTATCTGGTTATCCTCTGTAGCTGACTGTGCAATAAGCGCTGTCGGTGTTGCAATAGGAATAATAAGGTCTACCCCGTCAGCTACAAGTTCTGTCATAATCTGATTTAAAGTAGACTGGTCTGCCTGACCGTTGAAAGTATAATCTTTATAATTGAACTTTACTCCGAGTTCCTCTCCTTTTTTATCAAGCTCTTCCTGAACCGACTTCTGAATCTGATTGAGTGATGCATCGTCTACATACTGAACAATACCTACTTTGTATGTCTTTGACCCTGATTTATCATCGCTCTTTCCTGATTTTGAATTTCTGTCTGAACCACATCCTGCCATACATAAAATTGCAAGTACAGCCGTAAGCAATAAAAGTAATTTCTTTTTCATGTTGTGTCCTCATCTTTCATAATATCATAAACATAATTAAGTAAACCATGATTGGAATGTAAAGTCAAGTATATACGCATTTTAAACTTTGCTTTTATACGCATTTTAAACTAAGTTTTTCATTATATTTTTTTGACCCTGAAATAAATATATGATATTATAAAATTTATATGTTCCATTGCAATCGGTGGTAAACATGTATCAGCATTTTTCATACCTGCCACTGATTGCAATATAAACGCATTTTACAAATATTGAAAGGACTACGATGATGACAAGAAAGAAAAAAAATCTAATCAGCTATGTGGTATTTGCAGTTGTCTGCGTTGCCATTATCATCGCCGGAATATGTTACAAAAACTATTCTAACGAACAGAAACTTAAAAAAGCCGAGAAAAATGCCATTACATGTGTCGATGACATAACCGGTAAAAAAATCGGTGTTCAAATCGGTACAACCGGTGACATATATGCATCGGATTATGAAGGTGACAAAGAAGGTACTGTTGTTGAACGTTACAATAAAGGTACTGATGCCATACAGGCACTCAAAGATGACAAAATAAACTGTGTTATCCTTGATGAACAGCCATCCCTTGCATACACTGAAAAAAACACTGAATTAAAAATTCTTGAAGAAGAATTTGCAGTTGAAGATTATGCTATATGTATAGATAAGTCAAACGGCGAATTAAAAAGCAAAATAAACGACGCATTAGCTAAGCTTCAAAAAGACGGAACTCTTGCAGACATAAAGAAAAACTATACAGGTAAAGATGAAGAAAAAGGTAAGTTTCCTTATAAAAAGAAAAATGTCTCAGGCAAAAACGGCACTTTAAAAGTCGGTACAAATGCCGCATTTAAACCTTATGAATATTATGATAACAATCAGATTACAGGTCTTGATATAGACATGATGCAGGCTGTATGTGACGAACTTGATATGAAGCTTCAAGTTGAAGATATGGAATTTGATTCAATCATTGCCGCCGTTACATCAGGAAAAGTTGATGTCGGATGTGCCGGAATGACCGTAACTGAGGATCGTCTTAAAAATGTCGATTTCACAGATTCATACACAACAGCAAAACAGGTAATTATCGTAAAAGACTACAAAGCAGCGATAAAAGCTCAGTCTTTAGCACAGAGATTTCACGATAATTTCATATCAGACCACAGATACAACTACCTTGTAAAAGGTTTTGCAAATACTATAGTAATTACAATATTTGCCGTTATCATGGGAATTATCCTCGGTGCAATTATCGCACTTATAAGAACAACTCACGACAACAACGGCACACTGCCTATTCCTAATCTTATATGTAAGATTTATCTTACAGTTGTCCGTGGAACACCTGCAATGGTACAGCTTTTGATTTTCTACTATATTATACTTGTATCAGTAAATTCAAAAATACTTGTCGCAATTATTGCATTCGGATTAAACTCAGCAGCATATGTTGCCGAAGTTATACGTTCCGGTATCAATTCAATAGACCACGGACAGTTTGAAGCCGGCAGAAGTCTAGGTCTTAACTACAGACAGACAATGACTTCAATCGTACTTCCACAGGCATTCAAAAATGCACTTCCTGCACTTTGCAACGAGTTTATAAGCCTTATAAAAGAAACATCAATCAGTGGTTATATTGCTATCGTTGACCTCACTAAAGCAGGTGACATCATACGAAGCAATACATACGATGCTTTCCTTCCTCTTATAACTGTCGCAGTAATATACCTCGTAATAGTTATTGCACTCACATCTGTTGCAAATGCACTTGAAAGGAGACTTAGAGCAAATGAGCGAAACTAATAATACTTTAAATAATGAAAATGCACCATTGATAAAAGTAAATGATCTTCACAAATCATTTGGAAAACATGAGGTTTTAAAAGGAATTTCGACGGCAATCAAAAAAGGTGATGTTGTAGCCATAATAGGCCCATCCGGATGCGGTAAATCAACATTTCTGCGCTCCTTAAACCTTCTTGAAAGCACAACTGACGGACAGATATTATTTGAGGGCACAGATATTACAGATGATTCTGTCGATATAAATACAATACGTGAAAAAATCGGCATGGTTTTCCAGCAGTTTAATCTCTTTGAAAATATGACGGTACTTGAAAACATTATGCTTGCACCTGTCAAAAGAAAGAAAATGACAAAGGATGAAGCTGCAGAAAAAGCAAGAGAATTACTTAAAAGAATCGGACTTGAAGACAAGGAAAACGCATATCCTTCTGTTCTTTCAGGCGGTCAGAAACAGCGTATCGCAATTATTCGTGCTCTTGCCATGAATCCCGACGTTATGCTCTTTGATGAGCCTACATCGGCACTTGACCCTGAGATGGTCGGTGAGGTATTGGAACTTATCAAAGAACTTGCAAAAGACGGTATGACTATGGTTATAGTTACACACGAAATGGGATTTGCCAGAGAAGTTGCAAACAGAGTCATGTTCTTTAATGAAGGTGTTATTATGGAGGAAAATGAACCTGCTGAACTTTTTGGAAATCCACAGAATGCACGACTGAAAGAATTTTTATCAAAAGTCTTATAATCAAATATATTGATGTTGTGGTCAAAAATCGAAAATAATCACATATTATTTGTATAACAACCATATATAAGAAAGGATTTTTTAATGCAGTTTATTATTGTTTTTTTTATTTCAATGTTTCCGTTAGTTGAACTTCGTGGTGCTATTCCCTATGCAGTTGCCCAGGGACTTCCTCTTGTTCCGTCCTACATTATATCAATAATCGGAAATATGCTTCCCGTTCCCATTATCTTTTTATTTGCTAGAAAAGTTCTTGAATGGGGCGCAGATAAGCCGATTATAGGCGGTTTCTTTACATTTTGTATTGAAAAAGGTGACAAAGGCGGAAAAAAACTTCAGGAAAAAGCAGGAAGAGGATTATTTGTTGCTCTGCTACTTTTTGTAGGCATCCCTCTTCCCGGTACAGGGGCATGGACCGGCACACTTGCTGCAAGTTTCCTTGATATGGATTTTAAATCAAGCGTTATCGCTGTTATGCTCGGTGTTATGCTTGCAGGCATCATTATGGGATTGGCATCTGCAGGTGTATTCGGAGCAATCAGTGCACTTATTTTATAATTTTTCTTTGTATTAAATGTTTAATTTATACGCATATTTTCAGTAACCTGTGCAGCCACATTTACATCCATTTTTTCAAGTATGGCGGCATGTTTATTTGCAGGCAGCTCTTGCGGATGCTGTTACTATAGCTTGTGCTTTTGCTGTTGCTCTCGCTTCAGCGGCGGCGGATGCCTTTGCTTCTGCCGCAATTTTTTTCTGCTGTTCTGTCGCATCTTTAGCAGCCTGCATCCATCTTAATTTCAAAGACAATCCCTCCCAATATCAGCGCCGTAAATGACAACGGGCTTCGTATTTCCAAAACAGGTATAATCAATAACAGCGTTAAACCTGAAATTCCCTCTTATATTTCACGATAAAGAGTGCTCCTCCGATAAGTACCACGGCAAAAAGCAGCTGCAATAAGAGATTTGTATACACTGTGTTCAGCTGATTTTTACTCAGTTGCTTAAATCCCGAAAGCATATCATTTAAATCTTCATACCAATAGACCGGAATAAATCTCGCTATTTTCTTCACTGTACTTCCAAGCATACTAAGTGGTACAAACACTCCTGACATAAAACTTATTCCAAGAGATACCGGTGTAACAATGAGACTAATCATATTTGCCTTTTTTATTAACATTCCCATAAAATAGGCTATCGCAAGTGCCGTTATAGTCATCACAAAAGAATTTAATATATATATGGATATATTTGGTGCTCTTAATAAATCCATTCTTCCATACATAAAAAATGCAATTACAAGACTTAACAACCATATTACAATTCCAAATATTATAAATATCAAGAGTATTTGAAAATTCTGATTTTTCAGGCTGACAGCCGATGCATTATCAGAATTATGAAATAAACAATGCTACTCTTACTGAAAGAAATCGTATTGCCAGAGAAATTCATGACAATGTAGGACATATGCTTTCAAGAGCCATCATGATAACAGGAGCTATCAAAGTTGTAAATAAAAATGAAAATCTATACAACTCAATTGATAACCTTGAAGAATGTCTGTCAAACGCAATGACAAACATAAGAGAAAGCGTCCACAATCTCCACAATAATTCTATAAGCCTTCAAAATACCGTGCAAAAAATTGTAGACGATTTCAAATTTTGCAATATTAATTTAACCTATGACATGACAGACCACATTCCAAATGATGTAAAATATGCATTTATAACTATAATAAAAGAAAGTCTGACAAATATAGAAAAACACAGCAATAAAGAGATTGCTGCAAACCTTTATCTAAGCGAAGGTACAGTGAGAAATTATCTAAGTACCATCCTTGATAAACTTGGACTGCGTGACAGAACCCAGCTTGCAATTTTTTATTATAAACATAATAAAAAGACTTTATTATACTAAACATTTTCTTAAATTTAGTGTAACAAAGTCTTTCCATGGAAATATTTAATTGTAACTTTTGGCAATAAAAATGTAATTTTTAGCAATTTGCTAACAATTGCTTTCATAAATCAATCAGATAGTGCTGTAAATGTTGATTCTATTTAATATAATCAACCTGCCTCTTCCTCTCCATTTGACTGATCACCAGACACATATCCAACTGTTGCACTCTTAGATGTCACGGTAACTTTAACTTTTGTAGCTTTTGTGGCATGGTTTCCAAAAATCAGATTTCCATCACCTTTTTTATACTTTCCTTTTAATGTAACCGTTTCAATATTAGGTGTAATGAATAAAGAATTTGTCTCATCTCCGACTACTACAGCAAGTGACCTGTCTTTCTGAGCTTTTACAGGTGTTATTTTAACGCTGACATTAGATGCTTTTTTGAAATTCATCTTAATGTAATACTGATAACCCGCTTTAACTGTGATTGTTTTTGTAAACGATTTTACATATGTAGTCTTTGCATCCGCTGTGTTTCCACAAATCATAATAGTTGTCAGACACATTGCAAGCATTACGCTCAGGATTTTTTTTGCTCTTTTCATGATAGTATCCTCCCTTTTTGATTTTTTCTAATAAGTTTACGAATATTATACTGTGTTTACGGAAAAATCAAGAAAATTTGCGTGAATGGTAAATATATGGTGTGAGTTGTTATTTGCCAGAAAATATTTTATAATAGCAATATTAAATCACAAAACAACAAAAAGATTTATAAAACAGAGGAGACAATATGTTTGTTCATATATTATCATGGATACATAATATAACAACTATGTTGTTTGGAATATATATTTCAGCGTTTTTTCTGGGAGTAAAACAAAATAAAAACAATATTACAAAACTGGCTTTATTTTCATGTCTCGAAGGAATATTTTATCTGACTGCCATGTTCATTTTAGGAGAACAGGCAGCAAACAATATGTATCCGTTTTTGATACATGTACCATTATTCATATATTTATTTTTTTATTACAAATTTCCGCTGCTGTCATGTATGATTTCAATCTGCTCTGCATACCTATGCTGCCAGATAAGCAACTGGTGCGGACTGTTTATCATGAACATAACAAAATATGAATGGGCTTATTATTTTACAAGAATAACTGTAACAATAATAACATTTATAATCCTATGCAAATATGTATGCAGTACAACGTCAGCCGTTTTTGCCAAAGGAAAGCGTGAACTATGCATAATAGGTTTTCTTCCACTTATTTACTACATATTTGATTATGCATTTACTAAATTTTCAAATCTGCTCTATACAGGAAACAGGGTAATTGTAGAATTTATGGGATTTGCATTCTGTATTGCATATCTTGTATTTCTTATTATATACTTTAAGGAATTCGAGGAAAAACAGGAATTCAGGCAGTATAGTGATTTGATGGAACTTCACCTTCAATCGCTTCAAAATGAGATTGACCATGTAAAAAACAGTGAACGTACCCTCTCTATACTTCGTCATGATATGCGGCATAATCTTAATATAATCCTCACTTTTTTACAGAATAACAATGTAGAAAAGGCAATAGATTATATAAAAGGTATAAGCGATTCATATGATGATACAGTAGTTAAAGAATATTGCTCTAATGATATAATCAATTCTGTAATTTCTATGTATGATATGAGATTCAGAAGTAAAGGCTTTAACCTTATATGTGATATATCCTGCAATGATGTGGTAGTTTCAGAAAGAGATTTTTCAACATTGTTGTCAAATGCCTTGGAAAATGCTTTTCATGCGCTTCAATCAGGGAAAGATGGTGAAAAGTGGGCAAAACTTACTATCGCCAATAAAGGAGACAGTGTACTACTCTGCATAGAAAATCCGGCATCCAATAATCCAAAATTTGTCGATGGAATACCGGTATCTGAAAAAAAAGGACATGGCATCGGAGTCAAAAGCATAATTTATTATGTTGAACGTTTAAATGGACAGTGGCATTTTTCTATGTCGGGAAATATCTTTGTACTCCGTGTAATTATATAAGAAACTGACATTCAACTAAAAATTATTTAAATATTAGTGCAACATATAATTAATAATTGATATATTGAACATTGTACTAATCGGAGATATACATATGAAAATAGCAGTTTGTGATGATGAGGTAGAATTTTTAAATTCAGCCTGTTCAATGATTTTGAAATGGGCAAAAAAACATGATATACATGTCAAATTATATAGATTTGATAATGGCGATGATTTGATAAATATACACAAAAAAGAATGTATGGATATTATATTTCTTGACATTGTAATGCCTTTATTTAACGGAATAGACACCGCAAAAGAGCTGCGGAGTGAAAATCATAATGTTCCTATTGTGTTTCTGACATCATCAAGAGAATTTGCAGTAGAATCATATGAGGTAAAGGCATTAAATTATCTTCTGAAACCCGTTGATGAAAGCAGAATGTTTGATGTCCTTGAGAATTTCAGAAAAGAATATCAAAAAAAGGATGAATATTTTACAGCTAAAACTCAGACAGGTTTCAGCAGAATAAAAATAAAAGATATTGAATATCTTGAAGCACAGAATAAAACCGTTATTGTACATCTTATCAACTCTACGACAATAGAAATCCGCGAACTTTTTTCAAAGTGCGAAAATATATTCAGCATAGATAATGGTTTCTTTAAATGTCATAGAAGCTACATAGTAAATATGGAGTATGTGGAACAGTTTACCAAATCACAGATAATTACATATAATAAAGAAAACATTCCTATCTCAAGGAATAATTATGTGGCATTTAAAGAAGTATATTTTGAGCATATGTTTAATGACTGAATACGAACTCACATTCGTCACCAACTCAAACGCCCCCGAAAATCAGATTTTATCCATCTGATTTTCGGGGGCGTTACAAGCTGATAATTTGTTTTTGAATATATTCTATTTTCTAAAATCTAGATATAATACATCTCATCAGCATCTCTATCCGTATTTGAATACTCATCAGCCAGTTTTCTCAAAGTTACGTTTTTGATAACCTTTCCTGTCTCAGCATTTATACGGTCAATGACAAGTCTCTGGAGTGCTTTGGAAATACCTTTTACCATACAGTTTTCGGAAATTTCCTCATCTTCGATTTTGTAGTCACCTTCAACTGCATTTAAGACATCTTCCACACTTATGTCTGTTGATGGTCTCGCAAGAAGATAACCTCCATTTATACCTGCCACACTTTTTACGATACCGGAGCGTTTTAGATTTGAAAAAATCTGCTCAAGGTATTTGGTAGATATATCATTTTCTTTTGCAATCTTACTCAATGTCATTTTTTCCCTATCGCTGTTAAGCGAAAGATAAACCAATGCTCTTAACGCATATCTGCCTCTCTTGGATAATTTCATATCTAACAAACCCTCCATATTTTTACTGCTTTTATAATTTTTCTGACAGATGTTTCTGATTTCAGCTCAAGCTTCTTACCTCAATCTTACTATCTGTCTTCACTTCAAATAAATTCACCGTTTCCTGCTACTCTTACATCATATGCTGAAAGCTCATCAATATACTTAACTACCTCGTCTGTCTCAACTTTTAAGTCCTCAGGAAGCACATGGTAATATTCTTCGCTTGCTATTCTTACTGTAGATGCATATTTTTCTTCTACAAGGAGTAACGTGATTACACCTGCATGGTGAAGATGTTTGATAACATCTGAAATATTTTCCTCTGAACCGGGAGCATAAAGGTATGTATGCTTACCCTGAATTGAAAGCTCTTTTTCAACTTTCTCAAGAAGACTTCTTGATACGCCCTGTCTTTCAACCGGGAATGCTACTGCAACTGCCTTCTGACCGTTTAATGCTGCTCTCACATTTCTGTCAACTTTTCCTGCAAAAAGTCCCTCGCCGCCTTCATTTACCTTTTCAACAACACCACATGCTGATGTCATGTTTGTTACACGGTCAATGAGGATAAGCTCTCCGAGTGTTTTATGATTTTTAAATTCATCTACTACTATCTTATCTGCAAGTGAGATTATGCAAAGTGCAATTTCATTCTTTGAAAGTTTATCAGCTTTCTTTTCCTCACCTGTATTTACATCTACTGTGTGAACAATTTCAGTTACGATACCCGGAATAAGTTTTGTTCCAAGTTTTACAAAGTAGTTCTTTCCATTCTCAAGAATATCATCATCCATCCAAAGAAGTGTTGCAGTAATTGATGATGATACTTTTATATCTGTATCTTTTTCAAGTACGCATCCTCTTGATACATCAACTTCTCTGTCAAGCTGAATTGTAACAGGCTGACCTTTTTCAATTGTGTCTGCTTTTTTGTCTCCTACAAGAAGGCTCTTTACATGTGCCTTTTCATTGCTTGGAAGAGTTGTTATCTCATCACCTACGCTGATAGTTCCAGCTTCAACCTGTCCCTGAAATCCTCTAAATGTATGATTTGGACGGCTTACTCGCTGCACAGGCATATAGAAGCCCTTTTCTGTTGTCTTTTCTTCTACGTCAACATTCTCAAGATACTCAAGAAGAGGTACACCTGTATACCATGGTGTGTTTTCTGATTTTGTTGTGATATTGTCACCTTCTGTTGCTGAAACAGGTATAATAACATAGTTTGCAAGATTAAGTTCTTTTGCAAGTTCAGCAATCTGTGCTTCTATTTCTTTAAATCTGTCCTCACTGTAATCTACAAGATCCATTTTGTTTACGGCAAATACAAAGTATTTGATTCCCATAAGTTCACAGATTCGTGCATGTCTTCTTGTCTGTACCAACACACCCTGCTTTGCATCAATAAGTATAACCGATAAGTCTGCAAATGATGCACCTACTGCCATGTTTCTTGTATATTCTTCATGTCCCGGTGTATCTGCAACGATGAAGCTGCGGTTGTCAGTCGTAAAATAACGATATGCAACGTCTATAGTGATACCCTGTTCTCTCTCTGCCATAAGTCCGTCAAGAAGAAGTGAGTAGTCAATTTTTCCTTCTCTGCTTCCAACCTTTGAATCAAGCTCAAGTGATTTTTCCTGGTCGGCATAAAGTAATTTTGAATCATATAATATATGTCCAATAAGTGTAGATTTTCCATCATCTACGCTTCCGCATGTAATAAATTTTAATAATCCTTTCATCCTAGAAATAACCCTCCTTCTTTCTTCTTTCCATGCTGCCTGCTGCCTCATGGTCAATTACACGGCTTGTTCTCTCTGACTCTACCGCACTAAGTGTTTCCTCAATGATTTCATCAAGTGTCTCTGCATTTGACTCAACACCACCTGTAAGAGGATAGCATCCAAGTGTACGGAAACGAACTTTCTTGTACTCGATTTTCTCACCCGGTCTGAGTTTAAGTCTGTCATCATCAACCATGATAATATTTCCGTCTCTCTCAATTACAGGACGCTCTTTTGCAAAATAAAGTGAAGGAATCTCTATGTTTTCTCTCTTTATATACTGCCAGATGTCTTTTTCTGTCCAGTTTGAAAGTGGGAATGCTCTTACTTCCTCACCCTTAAATATTTTACTGTTGAAAAGTTTCCACATCTCAGGACGCTGGTTCTTAGGATCCCACGCATGAGCTTCATTTCTGAATGAAAAAATTCTCTCTTTTGCACGTGATTTTTCTTCATCTCGTCTGCCACCGCCAAATGCTGCCGTAAACTGATATTTATCAAGTGCCTGTTTGAGAGCCTGTGTTTTCATAATATCAGTATAGGCTGAACCGTGGTCAAAAGGATTGATTCCTTTCTTAACTCCATCTTCATTTGTATATACTATAAGGTCAATTCCGAGTTTCTTTGCCATTTTGTCACGAAACTCTATCATTTCCTTAAACTTCCATGTTGTATCTACATGAAGAAACGGAAATGGCGGCTTCTCCGGATAAAATGCTTTCATTGCAAGATGAAGCATTACTGAACTATCTTTACCGATTGAGTAAAGCATTACCGGCTTTTCAAACTCTGCCGCAACTTCTCTTATTATGTAGATTGCCTCTGCCTCTAATTCATCAAGATGAGATAAATTTCCCATAACGAACCTCCTGTTTCTTTTATCAATATTTATTAGCATCTTTCTTATTTATGATTATCTCCTCTACGCTTCCATCAGCCTTCGTGATAGTCCATGTATTTATATCACCTTTAGAAGATACTGACAGAACACTCCCTGCACCTCCAACGTCAGCACCAAGGAAAAAGTCAATCGCTTTTATTTTACACTCTTTTATGCAGGATGTACACCCCCAACAATCTTTTTCATGTTTAATAAGAGCTTTCCCATGTTCATTTTTTTTAATCAGATTTCCCGGACAGGCTTCTATACAAAGTCCGCATCCGACACATTTTTCATCATTTATCCGAATGCTCATAAACCTTACCTCCTGTCACCAAATCTCTGTAAATAATTTTTATTTTTCCATCCTCATATCTTGAATTTACATATTTGAGATAATCGTCGCTCTTATTAGGATAATCTAAATTTTCGGCAAAACTGTGCCATCTTGTCTCTTTTCTTGCTTTTAAATGCTCAATCAAGACTTTACATACGACTAATCTCTCTTTTAATTCGTAAATTCTGAGCAAATCGTCCATATCATCTGCATGAAGATTTACTGAAAGTTTTTCTATATCATCAATTTTTCTTTTTGCTATCTCAAGTCTACTCTCATTGTATTCGTAATTTGTACTGATACCGCCTGCATACTGATCCATAATCTTCTGCATCGTTTCTTCAAGCTGTTCTGTATCGATAAATCCTTTTGGATTTGAAAAATAGCTTTCATACTCGGCTTTTTTATCTGCTGATGATAATCCATTGACCGCATTATCACTGTTTTTGGAAACATTGCCGTAATCAGCTTTTTTATTTTCTGAATCTTTAATCACCCTAATATATTCAACAGCCGACTGTGCTGCTATCTCGCCCTCAACCAAAGCTCCTGTCACATATTTCTGCGGACATCCGCCTGCAACATCACCGGCTGCATAAAGCCCTGTAATCGTTGTCTTTCTGTCATTGTCTATCCAATAACCGCTCGCTGTATGTCCTCCTACTATATATGGCTCAGTACCTTCTATCTCAACATTTTCATTTTTAGGTCCTCTGCCCGATTCAATCCATTTAAGTGTCTGGCTTGGTGCCATATTAAGATACGCTTTATACAAATCACTTTGCTGTTCATCTGATATTTCATCCGTCTTTAAGTAACATGGACCCCTGCCTTCTTTGTTCTCTGTTACCGTACCGTAAAGACGCTGTGATGTTGTAAGACCATACTTATCTTCATATATCTCACCGTCAGAATTTAACTGCTTTGCATGAACTCCCTGTGCAATAGTTCCCGTAGGAGCTATCGTATCTTTACACCTGAGTGCTATAAATCTCATCTCAAATGTTGTCATCTCTGCACCGGCTTTGATTCCCATAGCATATCCTGCTCCCGTATTAAACGGAGGATACCACATTTTGTGTCTTGAAAATCCCGGATTGTTTGGTCTGTAAAGACCTGCCGCACCACCTGTCGCACAGATAACTGCTTTTGCATTTATCTTATATGCCGTTTTATCATTTACATCAAATCCGTAAGCACCATTTATGACACCGTTTTCAACTATATAATCTGTAATATTTACATGATTTATAACTGTTGTGTTCTCAAGGCTTTTTACCGCATCGGCAAGAATAGGTTTAATGTTTTCACCATTTATTTTTATATTTCGGTTTCCCCTTGCAACATATTTGCCATCTTTGTCTTTTAAAATAACAAGACCGAGACGTTCCATATGCGCTGTAACTTCATTTAGTCTTTCTGACATGGAAAGAAGTAAATCCTCTCTGACTATACCGTCAGCATCTTTCTTCGCATAGTCCACATAATCCTGTGGAACATGTCCTTCAGTTATATAAGCGTTTATGGCATTTACGCCTGCTGCAAGACAGCCGCTTCGCTTAATATTGGCTTTCTCTACGATAAGGACCTGTATATCCTTTTCCTGTCCAAGTGTAATTGCAGCATAACAGCCTGCTGTACCGCCGCCGACAATTAACACATCGGTTGTCAGTTCTCTAAAATCCATTGGGCAACCCCCTTCATTTTTCGTATCTCCTACTTTTTCTATATGTTTTAGTAGTTCATGGCTATAACTATACCCTACTTTTCCTATCATGTCAATAGGAATTATATATTTTTTATCAAAAAACAGATTGCCATGGTCTATCTTTAATAAGACAAACCATAACAATCTGTTCTAAATCTTTTAATGCAATTCAAATATCCTCATTTTAGTTTTTAGCCGAAATTCGGTGATACATTAGTATTTTGAAACATATACACTTGTCGTATTAAACAACTCACTCTTATATGTCTTTTTTCCGACTTTTGCATTTGTGCATATTCTTAAATAATAACGCTTATTTGCTTTAAGTTTATTTTTTCCGCATTTTGTGATTGTAAGACTTCTTGACTTATTGCTTACTGTTTTAACCTTCTTGAAACCTGCATTTTCATTTGTGGAAATGTAAACTGTATAACCGTTTGCATTTGCAACCTTTGACCAGTTAATTTTAATCTTCTTTTTTGATGATGTAACACTAAGACCATTAGTCTTGATAGCACCAAAGTAACGATATCCTGACCATGCACTATAAGCTTTTCCCTCTGTTCCGCAGTCTACATATGTACGAATACGATAACGATAGAAAGTTCCGTTAGTGTTATTTACACTTGTTGAAGTTCCGCTGCTTGTCAATGTCTTTTTAACCTTACCTGCCGGTGTCTGAAGCTGTACCTGTACACCATCGAAATCACCTAATGCATCACTTGCTAAAACACCCACACTATATGAATTGATATTGTACCAAATGCTTGTAAAACCAAAATTATTTGTTGCAACTTTCTTTGTCAATGTCTTTTTGCCATACTGGCTTGTATGACCGTCTCTTGCTATAAATCCTGTAGATTTTGCTACACGACAAGGATAGCAGTATATTGAATATGACGTTCCCGGTGTGAGAGCTTTATCTTTAGATGTTGTGATGATTGTAGTATTGCTCTCACCTATTACAGAAAAATCGTTATAGGCATCGTTGCTAAGCTGATATAAGTTTGCTCCCGGAACTTCTGAACACTTCATTGTAATTGAAGTTGTACTTGCACCAATCTGAGTAAGCGTCATATTATTTACACTTGGTGCAGTAACCATCTCGACCGGATCAGACCATCCTGTAACTGCTTCCGGAGTATTTTCTTTATCAATGTCCCATGAATAAGAATTAAATCCTCCAACTCTCACATAATAAGTGTGACCTGATGCTAGATTTCTTATACTTTCATTTGTACTTGATGTTGTCTCCATAGTAACCCAGTTTGAATTTCCATCCTCGCTAAGCTGTATCGCATATGACTGTGCTCCAAGGGCTGCTGACCACTGAAGAGTAATCTTTGTGTCCTCGGCATCTGTCTGTGCAACATCTACAACAGCAGCTTTACTTTCTGCCTTTGAAAAAGCAAGCACCCCTGCGGTAAGTGCTACCGTTGTCATAAGAAATTTAATTGATTTTTTCACTTCATATCCTCCTTTTAATTCCCATTCCTGTATTATATATTATCCATATGGTATTATAAAAACCTTAGCACACTGCAATCTCATTGATTAAACACCTTTTTCCGGTGTACTGTATCTCTAAGGCACCTCAATATACCATACACTAACTACAATACACAATTTCTATTTTTATGTCAAATAAATATTGTCTTTTTTAACCAATAATCTGTTGTATAATTATACTCCCCAATTTTAAAAGCAATTTTATAATTTCCGTTTTCTATTTCATCTAATGGCACATTTATGTAATACTTATGTTTTACGAATATTTCGCTTTTTTGTTCTGTGTCAGAATAATCCTGTTCATAAAATTCTTTTTCATTATATAAGTATACTTTTTTTATTAAATGATCCCTGCTGTAAATCTGAAGTATATCTCCGGTTATACGCGGTATAAACGGCAGACCGTTCTCAAAACAATCCTCTTCGTTCTTTTCTTTATATAAACTTATATCAATGGCGTTTTCAAATTGTCCAAAAATCCTTTTACTTCGGTTCAGATTTTTTAATTTTCCAACTACTATAGGTTTATCCCCAAGAATAGGTTCTGATAATCCTCTAATGTCAAATTCCATTTCCATTCCACTAAAAAAATCTTTTTTACACAATATCTCGTTTACACATTCTCCTGATTTATAATCATATTTGTATATTTTAGCCCTATATCCGTCAATCTGCTCTTTTAAATTTCCACACATTGCAAATATATAATCACCTTTGTCGGTCACAAATGCATTTGAACGGGTAATGCTTAAAGAAGTCGGTATCCTTTTCTCCTGTGAAACCTTTCCGCTTTTTTCATCTATATTTAATATCAGCACATTTGACTTTTCTACTTTATCAAAATATTTTACGGGTCTTCTGTTCGCCGTGTGATTGTCAAATAATATAATTTTGTAAGTATGTGCTGTACTGTCACACTCCAGTATTGATACTGCATGCTGCTGGAAAAACCAGTCTATATGTCCATCCGGTTTTAAAACTTTATCTTTTTGCTCTGTTTTTTTATAAAATTCCGGGTTTGCAATAATCCAGATTAATTCGTTACTCTTTAAACTTATCTTCGCGATAGTGTGAATATTTCTCATCGAAACTATAACACAGTCCTCTTCAGGTATATACGCAAATGCATTTATATGAGCCCAGTCACTTCTTGTAACGTATGTCTTATCAAACAAATCATTTACATTTATACTTCTTAAAACATTTCCGGTTTCCGGGTCTATTTCAATTATCATATTTTCACATGATAAATCCTGAACAGAACTTGATGCTACAAGATAATTTCCGCTGTTTTCTTCCCTGACAGCCCAATGGTGGTATCCGTTTGGATGCAGAAATGTTTTGTATACTCTGCCCATATAATCCATTTCATGCATAACGACTGAATGTGCATTTCCGAAATTTGGACGACGCATGCTTTTTTCTGCATACAAAAATTTCCCGTTGCCAATGTCATGTATTCCATAAGGATGAGACGGTCTTCCCAGTATAAAACGTACATTTCCGTTTTCGTCAAAAGCATAAGTTGAACCGCCATAACCGCCTGTCACAAGCATAAATTTACTGCCTTTATTTTCTGCCTGTCCCATCACTTTTACTTCTGTTTCAAGCTTTCCCTTTAACTTAGGTGTATGTATCATAATCTTATTCATGTCGATTATCTGCCCATGTGAGTCTAAAAGATATATTTGAACGATATTATATGCATTTTCATAGAGCCCCATTATCGGAACACGATGTCTCGTCGTACAGATATTGTCACACATAGAATAATTTTTAGAACCACGAATACCTTTAATTTCGTATTTAACCATGCACTCAACATCCGTATTGAAAATTAAAAGTGCTGTTAATAATGATATTTTATATGGATTTAATATTAAAAGAGAATTTCTGAAATCATAAGTCCCGTTATCAAGCATATGCTCTATGACCAATTCTTTTTTATAAGTCTGCACCGCCAAAGACTGCTGAACATTTTCAATATTTGTTTCGTATCTGTATTTTTCCTGTTTATCTGAAAGCTGTTCTTTTTCAGCCATGAGAGAAAATACATCTTCGTTTATAATAAATGTGTTAAATAATTTCTTTTTTATAGCATCACTTATCTGACTCTTAATTTTCATTCTAATGACTCCTTTTTCTCTTGTTATAACTAAATTAAAAAAAATTCATGTCACTAGAACGAAAATTTTGTGTCAGTTTTATATTATTTTTGTGTCAATCCCATATTTGCTCAAATCTACTTTTCCGTTTTTAACCTCTATTCCGTCAGCCTCAAGTCTCTTCTGCTGTTCATTTTCACCGCCAAATGCAAAGGCTCCCGAAAGTTCCCCTTTAGAATTGACCACACGAAAACATGGTATCTCCTCCGGATTCGGATTTTTGTGAAGAGCATTGCCGACCGCTCTCGACATTTTAGGATTTCCTGCCATCTTTGCAACCTGTCCGTATGTCGCAACCTTTCCTTTTGGAATTTTTTTGACCGCTTCATAAATCCTTTTTGTCGGACTGTCAGTTACAATCTCATAGCTCTCCGTTATCATCCTTTTAACATCTTCATCCGGAATTGAACCGTCAAGGATTATGGTATTCCAGTTTTCTTTGTTCTGATGCCAGCCGGGTATGACAGACTCAAATGCATCTCTCCAAAAATCACGCCACTCACTGTTTACTTTCACGTTTAAATTTATATAGCCGTTTCTTTCATATGTCCACAGAAAAGCTTTTTTACTTCCTTTCACACGCACAAGCTGCCAGTTTTCATCATGAAACGGTGCACTCTTGTATGTGTCTGGAAACGAAAGTCCAAAATTTAATGCTTCTTCTCTTGTTGTCATGTATTTCCCTCTTCTGTTTATGTCTACCCAATCAAACCCTTATCCATATATTCTGCAATCTGCTCTGCAAAATATGTAAGATATATGCTTGAGCCCGCTCTGTATGTTGCTGTTGCCATCTCACACACAATCTTTTCCTCATCAATGCATCCTGCTTTTGCTGCCGCTTTTACCATCGCATACTCTCCGCTTACGCTGTATGTAGCTACAGGAACATCTACTATATCCGCAACTTCTCTTACAATGTCAAGATAACTCATCGCCGGCTTTACCATTATAATATCTGCACCTTCTTCTACATCCTGCAAAGCCTCCTTAATGCCCTCTTTTCTATTATGGTAATCCATCTGGTAAGATTTTCTGTCACCAAATGACGGTGCTGAACCTGCGGCATCTCTAAACGGAGAATAAAAAGAGGACGCATATTTTACGGCATATGACATTATCGGTGTATTCTTAAATCCATTTTCATCAAGTGCATTTCTGATTGCAAGCACTCTTCCATCCATCATGTCAGATGGTGCTACCATATCTGCGCCTGCTTTCACATGGGAAACTGCTGTCTTTGTAAGAAGTTCAAGTGTGGAATCGTTGTCCACATCATGACCGCAAAGTACACCACAATGTCCGTGTGATGTATACTCACACATGCACACATCAGTTATAAAATACATATCAGAAAAATCTTTCTTTGCAGCTCTAAGTGCCTTTTGCACAATTCCCTCATCATCATAAGCACCTGTTCCAAGTTCATCTTTCACATCAGGAATACCAAACAAAATAACACTGTTCACTCCTGCTTTTTTCAAGCTTTCAAGTTTTTCAGACATCCTGTCAACACTATAACGGAATTGTCCCTCCATTGACGGAATTTCCTCAACAATATTTTTTCCCTCTCTGACAAACATAGGATAAACAAGTGACGATTTGTCCATTCTTGTCTCTCTTACCATCTTTCTTAATATCTCATTCTGTCTCAATCTTCGTGCTCTCTGAATCATATTATCCTCTTTTCTGCTTACGTTCTTTGTAAATAATTTATTTATCAATAATTTCTGATTTTTATATCAACAATTCGCATTAATATTTGAAATTATATCAACAAAACTCTCAAATTCCTGTGCATTACTTTTTTCTTTTATATCAAATATCATTTTATAGATTACCGCATCCAATGATTTTTTCTCAGCATTCTTTTTGATATATGTTATAAAACCATCTATCTGACTGCGGTTTGTCCTGAATATTTCATTCTTAAGATAATCCTGTTCATATGTCTTAATAATCTCTTTTGCATCGCACAGATAACTTCTCTTTAATTCATTATTCTTTGCTGCAAGCCTATCCATATCTTCCATTGAATATCTTACGACACCGGGTATTTTCTCTATATCCGGCGATATGTCAAACGGTACTGCAAGGTCGATAAATACAACTCTTTCTTTATCCTTTTTTTCTTCATAATGTTTTTTTGTAATTGTATAATGCGGGCTTGATGTCGCACTTATAATTACGTCCATTTTAGGCATATGTTCATATCTGTCCGCATAGTCTATTATCCTGCATCTGGCATTCTTCTCAGGAATATGATTTCTTGTCGTAACATAAACATTTACACCTTCTATGTCAAGTGCATCTCTCATAACAATATTCCCGATTTTTCCTGATGCACCTATTATCATAATATTTTTCCCTGATAATGAACCAAATTCCTCACATGCCTGTTTTAATGCAAGACTTGCCGTTGACACGGAAGTTTTTGACATAGGTGTATCGGTCTTAACTCTCTTTGCCGCTGCCATCGCCGCCTGGAAAAGCGAATGAAACACCTGACCTATATAACCCTTTTTGTCACTTTCAAGATAAGCATTTTTTACCTGACCTAAAATCTGGTCTTCACCAAGCACAACAGAATCAAGACCTGCCGCTACCATAAAAAGGTGATGTACAGCTTTTTTTTCTTCATATCTCAAAATTACATCCTGAATTTCTGAATTGTCAGATACCCCGGCTTCTTCTAAAAGCACCTGCTGCATATAAAGCACGTTTTTTTCCGTCTTTTCTGCTACTTCACAATAAAGCTCGGTTCTGTTACATGTCGCAAGCAGTACCATCTCATTTATGTCAGCCGATTTGATAAGCCTGTCCATTATTCTTAATTTGGCATCATCATCAAATGCAAACAATCCTCTTATCTTTGTATCCGCCGTTTTGTGGCTTACACAGAGCAATTGTATACTCATAACCCGATAACCTCACAAGTTCTTTTAATATCTTCCTCTGTATGTGCAACAGACACAAACATTGCTTCAAACTGTGCCGGTGCAACATAAATTCCATTGTCAAGCATCTTCCAGAAATACTCTGTATATGCTTTTGTATCGGATGTAAGCGCACTGTCATAATCATCCACAGTCTCACCTGTCTGGAATGCCGATAAAAGCGAACCTATCTGATTTACATGCAGAGGAATACTTTTTTCTTCTGCCATTTTTCTGTATGCATCCGCAATTTTTTTTGCACTCTCGTCTATCTTTTTATAATATTCAGGATGTGCTTTTAATATTTTAAGTGTCTCAATTCCGGCTGTTGTTGCAATAGGATTTCCTGATAATGTACCTGCCTGATAAACAGGTCCTGTAGGAGAAACCCTATCCATTATCTCTTTTCTTCCGCCATATGCTGCTATTGGCATACCACCTCCGACTATCTTTCCAAGTGTAGTCATATCAGGTTTTACACCAAAATATTCCTGTGCTCCGCCAAAACCCAGCCTAAATCCCGTGATAACCTCATCAAATATAAGAACTGTCTCATATTTTAAGGTAATCTCACGAAGGAATTCCAAAAAGCCTTCTTTCGGTGGAACAACACCCATATTTGCAGCTACAGGCTCAACTATAATTGCAGCAACATTGCTACCATACTGCTCCATAAGTTCCCTGACTGACTCTTTATTATTGTACTCTGCAACAAGTGTATTTTGTGTATATGAGGCAGGCACACCCGCACTATCCGGAACGGCAGTTGTAAGTGCCGCTGAACCTGCTTTTACCAGAAGTCCATCAGAATGACCATGATAATTTCCCCTGAATTTTATTATCATATCTCTGCCTGTATAACCCCTTGCAGTACGAATTGCACTCATTGTAGCTTCCGTACCTGAATTTACTAATCTCACTTTCTCTATTGACGGCATTGCATCCGTTATAAGCTCTGCCAGTTCAAGTTCTTTTTCAGTAGGTGCACCAAATGTAAGACCATCTGTGCAGGCTCTCTGCACTGCCTCTATAACCTGCGGATGTGCATGCCCTAGTATTCCGGGTCCCCACGAACATACATAATCAATAAATTCATTGCCATCAACATCATAAATATGGGATGCTTTCGCATTTTTTATGAAAAGCGGTGAACCGCCGACACTTCCAAATGCTCTTACCGGACTGTTTACTCCTCCTGGAATTTTCTCTAACGACTTCTCAAACAAAACCTTAGATTTCTGTATATTCAACCTTATATCCATAGCAAAATGTACCTCCATATCTATAATTTTCCATCTAAAAATTTTATACCTACTATAAATGGCTTTTAATCAACCTGACTTTATCACTTGTCTGATTTTGTAATTGTACTATCTCCATTTTTCTCACATTCTAAAACATCACCTGCTATAACATCTACAATTCCCTTTGCATCAAACTCTTTTGCTACAAGTTTTACTGAAAGTCCCAATTCTTCGCAATCCTTTTTTGTCACCGGACCTATCACAACAATATTTTCGTGTTCACAGCCTGCCATATCTTTTAAGGCTCTCGCTCCTGAACCGCTTGTGACAACAATATAATCAACATCCCTGCATATTCTTCTAACTTCATCAGCACGTCTTTCATCCTGTATTGTCTCATATATACAGATTTTATCAAAATCAACCGCCATTGAAGTAAACTTATCCTCAATAAAATTTTTGCCCTGCTTTCCTCTTACAATAAGTACTCTATCCTTATCTGTCAATATCTGCGATAATTCATCGGCTAATGTTTTAGATGTAAATTTTGAAGGAACAAAATCAGCATATAAACCATATTTTTCAAGTGCTTTTCTGGTCGATGTACCCACTACGGCAAACTTGATATTCGCCAATTTTCTAACATCTGTTTTTAAATCCCTAAGTCTTTCAAAAAATATATTAACACCATTTGCGCTCGTAAATATAAGCCATGAATACTTTTCTATGTCATTGAGTTTATCATCACAATTGCTGTAGTCAGGTATTGTCTCAACAAGACTTATCGCAATTGTCTCGCCACCATACTTATCGAATTCTTCTTCAAGACAGGAAGCCATATTTCTTGAACCTGTTACGAGTATGCGTTTTCCGCCAAGCAGCTTTTTATCATTTTTAATCTGCCATTCGTTTATATGAAGTCCAACTTCTACGACATCACCGACTACTATTATTGCAGGTGCTTCTATTTTATTTTTTTCCACTTCAGCTTCAATAGTCAACAGATTTCCAAAAACGGTTTTCTGCTTTGCAGTCATTCCTTTTGAGACAACTGCCACAGGTGTTTCCGCATCCTTGCCGTTTTTTATGAGTTTGTCACATATATTTCCAAGACTTCTAAGCCCCATCATAAATACTAATGTTCCTTCTTCTTTTGCAATCACTGAAAAATCAAGTGCTTCTGAAGGCTTCCCCGGATGTTCATGACCTGTAATTATATGAACTGACGATGCGGCTCCCCTATGTGTAACCGGAATGCCTGCACTCGCCGGCACACTATATGATGATGAAATTCCGGATACTATTTCATAGTTTATACCGGCTTTTGCAAGTGCCAGTGCTTCCTCACCACCTCTGCCAAATATAAACGGGTCACCACCTTTAAGACGAACAACATACTTTCCCTGTGATGCAAATCCCACTAAAAGTTTATTTATCTCAGGCTGCTTTTTATAAATTGTATCAGCTCTTTTTCCTACATAAATAAGTTCTGCATCCATCTTCGCCTCATTTAATATTGATGGCGAAATAAGTGCATCATAAATTATTACATCCGCATTTTTAATACATCTTAGAGCCTCGACACTCAGATAATCTCTTTTTCCGGGACCTGCACCTACAAGCGAAACTTTCCCCTTTCCGACCTCGTCAGGCTTTTTTTCTGAATCATTATTTTTATCTGAGCTATCATCATCTGATTTTAAAATGTTGACAAGTTTTCCCGCCAGACTAATAGCCTGTTTTAAATCATCATCATTGATGTTTACGCCAGCTGCTTCTCTCCTCTCTTTTATTTTTGCATACTTTGGATTTTCCCCATCTGCGGCATACATTCCCCTAAACTCAAAGTTTTCTCTACCTATAATACAATGCGCTCCACAAGGGGCATTGCAGCTTCCGTCAAGGCTTCTTAAAAATTCACGCTCAGCTTCAAGACACACTCTTGCCGCTTTATCGTCAAGAGCCTCCATTACTTCTTTCAAGTCTCCGTTTCTGCATTCAATTGCAAGAATCCCCTGCCCTGCCGCAGAAACAAATTTTTCATTGTCAGTATAAATATAATCAAGTGCATCATCATTATCAAGACCAAGTCTTTTTAAACCTGCTGCTGCAAGGATAATCGCATCATACTCTCCTGACTTTAATTTATCAATTCGCGTTCCTACATTACCTCTCAAAGATTTTATCAAAACACCCGGATATATCTGCTTTATCTGAAGTTCCCTTCTCAGGCTGCTTGTTCCGATTATACTTCCCTCACCTATTTTTTTCGTTTCTTTTCTTTTAAGAATAACATCCCTGTTATCATCCCTAAGCAGAACTGCACCAAGACAAAGCCCGCCTGCAAGTTCCATTGGAACATCTTTAGCACTGTGAACAGCAATATCAATCGTTTTATCGAGCAGCTTTTCCTCAATCTCTTTCGTGAAAACGCCCTTACCGCCAATCTCGCCAAGCGGCTTGTCTAAAACTTTATCGCCATGTGTAACCACATGCACAATCTCTATCTCTTCATCTGGAAAATATTTTAAAATCTGAGCCTTGACAAGCTCCGTCTGAATTAAAGCAAGTTTACTTTTTCTTGTTCCTATCCTAATCATACTGACCTCATTTCTGTATATATCAGAGTTATTATAATTTTATTTATAATAACTCTGATATAACCTAGCGGTCAAGTATGCTTTAAAAAGCTTATTATACTTCCTGCTTCAGAATTTCTTCCAACTCATCCTGATACAGCACATCTCCTTTTCTTTCGCATTCCGCATAAATTTTTTCAAAATACTTTTTTCTTTCTATCTCATCTGATATTTTTTCTTTTATGTACGGTCTGATTTCGCCAAGCCATCTATTTATGTTGTCGAGATTTTTCGGTATCACACCTTCTATTTTTTTTCTAAGTTCTCTTGCAAGCACCGGACTGTTTCCCCCACTGCTGACCCCAACTACTATATCCCCGTCCTTTATTATTGACGGAAAATAAAAATTACAATATTCTTTTCTGTCAACAGTATTTACAAGAGTATTTTTCCTGAAACATATCTCAGACACTTTTTTATTTACCTGTTCATCATCTGTAGCGGCTACAACAAAAAATTTATCTTCAATATCCTTTTCTTCAAATTCCCTTTCCAAAAGTTCAACAGCTTCTTTATATCTCTCTTTCAGCTTGTCAAAACCATCACATATACAGGGTGCCACCACCTTAACAACGGCTCCGTATTCAAGCACTGACTGTGCTTTTCTTAAAGCAATCGTTCCGCCTCCCACTATCAGGCATTTTCTTCCTGACAAATCAACAAAAAAAGGAAAATATCCCATGCAGTCACAACCTCCCTAAAATTTAACAATTCCATCTGAAATTTCATTTTCATCCGGTTTTATATCTTCATTTGTATCAGGCAATTTAAGCCTGAATGTAACATCAAATCTGGTTCCCTCATTCTCAACACTTTTAACATAAACTTCTCCGCCCATAAGTCTTGCAAGATTTCTCGCAATCGGCATTCCAAGTCCTGTCCCTGGTATTGTTCCGCTATGTACTTTTTTATCTCTCTCAAAAGGTTCAAATAAATGAGGAATAAATTCTTCTGATATTCCTATTCCGTTGTCCTCGACAACCATCTCATATTCCATATAAACTGTATCTGCCTCTTCTTTTTCTCTATGTGCACCTCTTTCTGCTATAGAGAAAAAGATATTTCCACCATCTTCCGTATATTTTACGGCATTGCTCAACAGATTCAGACACATCTGTGTTATTCGTTTCGCATCACCTATCACAACATCACAATTTATTCCCGAAAAATCTGTATTCAAAGTATGTTTTTTCTTTGCAGCTAATGGCTTTATCACATGTATTATCTTATCAAGTTCACTCCTCCATGAAAAAGCACTCTCTTTAAACACCAATGCTCCATGTTCAAAGTTATTTATGTCCAGTACATCATTTACCAATTCCAATAAATTCTTACTTGAATACAAAATGCTATTTAAGCTGTCCATTACAACTTTTTTCTCGTTTATATGCGAAGCAGCTATCATATCCATACCTATTATTGCATTTAACGGTGTTCTCATATCATGGCTCATCCGTGACAAAAAATAACTTTTGGATTCACTTGCTCTTTTTGCCTCCTGATATGCAAATTTTATCATATCATTCTTTTTTTCTTCTTTTTCTATCTGGTCAGTAACATCCATCTGAGACATAAGAATAGTTTCTTTTTTATCATCCAGATATACAAACCTGTATTTTTTATGATATAACCTGCCGCGTATAATTAGAGAAGTATAACAATTATATGCTTCTTTTTTCTCTAACTGAATCAAGATATTTTCCAAATCCATATTTTTATATGTTTTGTCAACACTCTCAGGTTTAACGTACTTTTTTATTCTATATCTCAGAAAATCATCATAAAATATATTAAAAAATATAGGTTTATGAACACGATTCATATTATAACTATAGTTATATACACTTATTTTTCTATTGGATGCATTTATTCCGATTACATAATCATAATCTTCCATAATAGCTTTTTTCTGCATTTCATTTACGCATGCTTCATCCTCATTTTTCATAAGAAAAATAAGTCTTCTGGAATCAACCGGATTTCTTATAAGTGTAACTATATACCACGCTTTATTTTTTGATATTGTACTAAGCCTGATAAACTTTTTTTCAAATTTTTCCTCTCCCGATTCTATAAATCTTCTTAATGCTTTCGGTTCAAAACAAGATATAAAATCATCACAATCATGCGGATATACTCTCGCATCTACATACTCCCAAAAAAATGATGAGTAACATATTGTAAGTCCACATACTTTTTTGTCATACTGGCTGTTTAATATGTATATGTAATCTTCATAAGGATTTATCTCAAATACTTCATCGTATATTATCTGCAATGCTGCCGTAAATGACTGTTTTGTTTCCATTGAACACTTAAAAAAACATTCCTCAACCTCTTCTTTACTCTTACTCATATTCCCTTTTTTCTTTTCCTCTCTGAACTTTTTTGCGTTACAGTTCACACCTGCGGTATTCCTATCAGCTTTATTACTGCATTTTAAGATTTAATAAAAATTCACATAATTTTTTCTCTTCTTCAGTATCTTTGCTGTTTATGAATTTCACTTTTCCCTTTTTACCACTGTTATTTATAAGACCTGCTTCAGCAAGCCTTCTTCTCATCTCTCTGGCTGTTCCTTCTCCCCCATCAAATATTTTTACATCATCGCCAACAACATTTTTTATCGCATTTATCGCAAACGGATAATGTGTACACCCCAGAACTACTGAATCTATTTTTTTCTGATTTACTGAACCGAAAAGTATGTTTAAATACTTGTAAAGATCATCCCCCTCCAAGTCTCCACGCTCTACAAATTCCATAAGTCCCGGACAAGGTAACGGAACTATTTCTGCCTGCCCGTCATATTTTTCCATCAGCTTTTGAAACTTTTCCTGTTTCAATGTCATAGGTGTTGCCATAACTACCACTCTTGAGTTTTCCTTGTATTCTACCGCCGGTTTTATCGCCGGTTCTATCCCGACAAGAGGCATATCCGGGTACATCTTCCTAAGCACTCTGACTGCTGCACTCGTTGCCGTGTTACATGCAACAACAATGGATTTTGCCCCCATCTCCATAAGCTTTTCAACATTCTTTATGGTAAGTTCCCTTATCCTGCTTATTTCCTTTGTACCATAAGGTGCATTTATTGAATCCCCAAAATAAAGATAATCTTCATTTGGCATAATTTTAACCAGTTCTCTAAGTACACTTATGCCGCCAACCCCTGAATCAAATACTCCTATCGGACTTTCACTGTCTGTCTTAACACTCACTTTTAAATCTCCCTTAATATAATCATTATTTAGTGCCTGTTTTATCAAATGATATTAGTGTCAAAAAGTATTTTGACCTCTGTATCATTAAATTTTATAATACAACATTTTTATTATAATCTCAAACAAAAAGGAAGTATCAGTTTTCTTATTTTAAAGAATACTGACACTCCCCTGTAATATCATCATATGAATATTTTATGATTGCTTATCAATCATCTCTATCAATAATCTCACGATAAAACTCTGTGTAATCTTTTCTTCCTGCTTTCATGGCTGCTATAGCTGTACGAGGATGCTGGTTTAAATGACCTGTAAGAAGATATGGAATAGCAAATCCCCATTCAACTCCCGCTGCTCTAAGCGGTTCAATGTTTTCTTCAATAAATTTAATAATTGGGAAAAGGTTATACTGTGGATTTTTAAGAAATCCGAGTAAAAGTTCCATCTGGCAGTTTCCCGCACCTCTTCCCATTCCACCCATTGTAGCATCAAGATAAGATACACCCTGAGTGCATGACTCTATAGTATTTGCAAAAGCAAGCTGCTGATTGTTATGTGCATGCATACCGATGTATTTGCCATATTTGTCAGCGATTTCCATGTACTGCTCTGATATTTTTCTAATCTGCTCCGGGAAAAGAGAACCGAAACTGTCTACTATGTAAATTCCGTCTACAGGACTGTTTCCAAGCATTTCAAGTGCTGTATTTATATCAGACTCTTTTGCGTTTGAAATAGCCATGATATTACATGTAGTTTCATATCCCTTTTTATGAGCATCCTCTATCATATCGAGTGCTGCCGGCATAGTGTTTACATATGTTGCAACTCTGACAAGGTCTACTGGGCTGTCTGCTCTGTCATGTATATCCTGTTTATAGTTGCATCTTCCGACATCTGCCATAATGGAAATCTTAAGGTCTGTATTATTATCACCAACGATTTCCCTGATTGTCTCATCTTCAGCAAATTTCCATTTTCCAAACTTGTTTACATCGAACATTTCCTTATCGGCACGATAACCAAATTCCATATAATCTACTCCTGCCTTTACATTTGCAAGATATAAATTTCTGATAAACTCATCTGTAAAATAGAAATCGTTGACAAGACCTCCGTCACGAATTGTTGCGTCCAAAACTTTTATATCTGGACGAAATGATAATAAATCACCTTTCTGTGCCACTTTTGTTTCCTCCATTTCATTTTAACTGCTGTACAGTATTTTTTAGGAAATACAAGTTTCCCATACTTAAAAAAAAGCATACCCAAAGTGCCGTGTCCCGAATTTTGAGTCCTAGCAAGCGCTAGGTGGGCAACCGCACATGTAATTCTGCCTTCCGCTGCTATAGGTGGCGGCTTGGCATCCTTACATAAATATAGGAATCCCAATTCAAAAGTGTAGGTTCAAAATATCAGGAGTATCGAACACCCCAGGCATGTATGCTTTTGTTAATAATAGTATATACACTTTCCATTAAAAATACAACTGTAATTTTTATTTTCTCTATTCATAATCATCCATGGCGGTACACTCATAAAATGAGAAAGAGAATTTTGTACCTTTTCCCGGTTCACTCTGCACTTTGATGTCACTGCCGTGCCTCATTGCTATCTGTTTGGCTATCATGAGACCAAGACCTGTTCCTTTTTGATTTTGTTTAAGCTTTGATTTATAAAATTTTTCAAATATATACGGTAATGCCTCTTTAGAAATTCCGACACCAAAATCCTCTATAGACACATTTATCCTGTCATCTTTTCCTATGCAGACTATGACCTCTCCATCCTGACTTGAAAATTTGACAGCATTGTCTATGATTATCATAAACATCTGTCTAAGCCTTTCGTAGTCTCCAAGTATCATACACGGATTTTCCTCATCAACCATAAGATTTAAAGTGATTTTGATATTTTTCTCTTTTCCTATTTCTTTGGCACTACGTATTACATCTCCAAATATCTGCCTTATGCTTACCGGTTCTTTTTCTATACAAAAATCAGGGTTCTGCATTTTTGACAATATAAATAAATCTCCTACAAGCCTTTCCATGCCACGGCATTCAATAAGCATTTTCTGGTAAATATCTTTTACCACATTTTCTTCTGAGACAATGCCGTCATTTAATGTCTCTGCATAACCACGCATTACCGTTATCGGTGTCCTCAATTCGTGTGATACATTTGCAAAGAAATCCATCCTTAACTGTTCCTGATTTTTTCTCTCTACTCTCGCACTTTCCAGCTTCTTTGTCAAATTGTCAAGATTTGTTTCAAGTCTGCCTATCTGGCTCTCCGGATGTTTTACATTTATTCCAGAATAGTCTCCAAGTGCAATATTTCCTATATCTTTACCAATCTTATCAAGAGGTTTTGTCAGATATCTCGACAAAATTATTACTACGATAAGTGAAATAAATGCAGATAAAAGCACACTCATACTTATAATGGATTTTCCCTCATTTATTCCCATAGTCTGTCTGTCTACCATGGAAACCATCATAACGGCACCAGATACTTCTGTTGACCGGATATTCTTTATCGGAACAGCTACATACAAAATAACCATCCCATACACTTTGTCATATGCCGTATTTGACGCAATCTTCCCATCATAAGCACAGTCAAGCACATTATTCATCTTATTTGTAATCACATCTCTCGATATTTCAGAATTTGTATAATCATCACTAAGCGGTTCTTTAGCATTTTTATTACTTACTATCCAGATATCCGTTTTCTCTGCTCTTTCAAGTTCATCAATATAAACACTGTATTTCTGAAACTGATTTTCTCTTTTTCCATCTTGAAACTTTGCAACTCTTCTTGCTATTGTTTTTCCCTGTTTCGTCAACAGTGATGTATAAGAACGTATATAATTTTTCTCATATATTTTGATAAAAATCGCACCCGTAAGTATGCTTGTAAAAACAAGAATAAACGCAAAAGACAAATAAATTCTTAAAGAAATGTCATTTTCCTTTATCTTTCCGATTATTTTTTTAAATATCTTCTTCATTGATTGCAAATTTATATCCAACTCCCCAAATTGTCTTTATGCTCCACGCAGGATGCTCAACCGAATCAATCTTTGCACGCAGTCTTTTTATATGTGAATCAACTGTTCTGCTATCGCCATAATAATCATATCCCCAAAGGCTGTCCAAAAGATTGTCCCTAGTAAATACCTTGTTTGGATTGCCGGCGAGTGTCCACATAGTCTCTATCTCTTTTTTCGTGAGTGGAATTTTCCTGCCGTCTATCATAAATGAATATTCCTCAAGATTTACTTCCATGTTGTTGACCTTTAATACAGAGGCAGAATCTTTAGAAATTTCATCCCTGTTTATACGTCTTAAAACGGCACGCAGCCTTGCCATTACCTCACTCGGACTGAACGGCTTTACAATATAATCATCAGCACCTATGTCAAGTCCCATAATCTTATCATAGTCCTCCCCCCTCGCTGTGATAAGAATAATAGGTACACTTGATTTTTGTCTTATACTTTTGCAGACTTCATATCCGTCCTTAAACGGCATCATAACATCAAGCAATATTGCTACAGGCTCATTTTTAAAGTACATATCTTCAGCCATAACGCCATCTGTAGCTATAAGCGGCTCATATCCTTCTTTCTTAACATACACGGATAAAATGTCCGTTATATCCTTATTGTCATCTGCTATCAAAATATAACTCATTTCAAACATCCTCCATTCTATACAAATTACTTATAAGTTTAATATCACAAATTTACTTATTTTTATAATACCACCAAAATGTGTCAGAATAAAGATTGTAATTTTAATGTAAATGACAACAAATTGCCATTTACCGATGATAACATATCTTTTGAGGTATATTAGTGTATTGGATATTTATGGGACAAATAGGAAGGGGAGCATATATGTTTAAAAAGAATCAAAAATGGTGTTACAGGAAAAAAGCCGCCCGGTTACTGGCTGTCTTTTTTATTTCATCTACGATTGCAACATCAGCTTTAGGCAGCATTTCACATGCAGCTTCAAAAGGTGCTGCAGACACCGGTACAACTCAAAATCATGCAAATGTTATCAAGTCAAGACGCTCAACTCAAAAAACAGACCCCATTACACTCAGCCATAGAAAAGATACTATTCTGACTGATACGGTAAATACTTTATCAGTAAATAATATGGCTAAAAAATGGACTGCTTATTTTGAAAGTTCAGATGAAAGTATTTTAAAAATTACTAAAAGCACTTCTTCGTCTTGCGAATACCGTGGTGTACGTCCCGGTACTGCTGAAATAAGAGTAAAAGTATCAAAGCCGGGCTTTTTATTTGTTCCGAATAATGTATATCTTCATTGTGACGTTACGGTCTCTCAAAAAGCCGTAAGCATTAAATTTACCAAAAAAAAGTACAAACTAAATATTGGTACAAAGAAAAAGCTGAAGCTTACGACAAGACCAAGCATATCAAAAGAAAAAGCAACATTTGAGTCATCAGATACCGAAATCGTTGAAATTGATACGAACGGCAGAATTTATGCAAAGAGTATCGGTACTGTAACTATTACTGCCAAAATATCAAATGGCAAGACCGCCAAGTGTAAAGTTATAGTAAGAAACAAAACTGCTCAATAAAAAGACACTTAAAATTGATATTTTGATTTAAGTGAATGCTCCTGCAAAAAAAGCGATACACAATAGTGTACCGCTTTTTTTCGTAGAACAATTACGTTTCTGTTTTTATATTAATAATCCAATGAAATTTCACTTGTAAATGCCGGATGTTTTCCATCCTTTTCTGAAATATTTGGTGTTGTACCCTCAGGAATAGGCCATTTAACTCCAATAGTAGGATCATCCCACTTTATTCCTGCCTCTGATGAAGGGTCATAAAAATCAGTGCATTTATAAGCAAATTCTGCCGTATCAGAAAGCACATAAAAACCATGTGCGAATCCTTCTGGAATATAAAACATGTTTTTCTTTTCAGCACTAAGTGTAACTCCAAACCACTTTCCGTATGTCTTTGAACCTTTTCTGATATCTACGGCTACATCATAAACTTCACCTGAAAGAACTCTGACAAGTTTTCCCTGTGTATGATTTTTCTGATAATGTAATCCTCGTAAAACACCTTTTGTAGAACTTGACTGGTTGTCCTGTACAAATACCATATCAAGTCCTGCTTCCTTAAATTCCTCATAGTTATATGTTTCCATGAAGTAACCCCTTGAGTCACCAAAAACTGTTGGCTGAATCAAATATAATCCTTCAATATCTTCACATTTTTCAATCTGAAACTTTCCCATAATAATCTAATCTCCATTTCTTATTTTTCAAAATTCACTATTAAATCCGTTTATTTTTGAAAAAAGGAAGCTGCTCACTGATTACAATGTAACAACTTCCTGTATATTAAATGCTATATTTTAATTAAGCAAGCTTAGATTTTGCAACTTCTACGAGTGCTGCAAATCCTTCAGGATCGCTGATTGCCATCTCTGAAAGCATCTTTCTGTTAAGATCGATGTTTGCAAGTTTAAGACCATACATAAATTTGCTGTATGAAAGTCCGTTCATTCTTGCTGCTGCATTTATACGAGCAATCCAAAGTCTTCTGAACTGTCTCTTTCTTTCCTTTCTTCCAGCGAAGGAAGATGTAAGAGCTCTCATTACAGACTGCTTTGCAACTCTATACTGCTTAGATCTTGCTCCTCTATAACTCTTTGCAAGCTTTAATACTCTATTGTGTTTCTTTTTTGCATTTAAACCGCCTTTAATACGTGCCATTCGTCTATCCTCCTAAATTATTTTGAATATGGTAAAATACGTTTCATCATCTTTGCATTTGTAGCGTCAACCTCTACTGCTTTTCTAAGATTTCTCTTTCTCTTTGTAGATTTCTTATTTAAGATATGACTCTTATAAGCCTTCATTTTCATGAGCTTACCTGTTCCTGTTGTCTTAAAACGCTTAGCTGCAGCTCTTTTGGTTTTCATTTTTGGCATGATAATTTCCTCCTTAACATATGTTTATCTATCGGAACTTTATTAATTCCATTTAAAGAATGTCTTTTAGACAAGCTTTATTAACGCTTCTGTGACAAGAACATAACCATAGAACGTCCTTCCATTTTAGCATTCTTATCAATCACTGCGATATCTTCAAGTTTTTCATAAAAACTGTCAAGTATCTGTTTGCTATAATTTACATGTGCCATTTCTCTTCCACGGAAACGAAGTGTAACCTTAACTTTATCTCCCTTTGTAATAAATTTTCTTGCCTGATTTGCTTTAGTATTCAAATCATTTGTATCAATATTTGGAGAAAGTCTCACTTCCTTGACTTCCATAGTCTTCTGTTTTTTCTTTGCTTCTTTTTCTTTACGCGCAAGTTCATATCTATACTTACCGTAATCGATTATCTTGCAAACCGGTGGCTTAGCATTTGGCGCAATCTTTACAAGATCTAAATCTGCTTCTCTTGCAAGCTTTAATGCCTCCCTCGATGACATAATACCAAGCTGTTCTCCGTTTTCGCTTACCAATCTTACTTCTCTGTCTCTGATTCTTTCATTAATCATTAAATCGCTAATTGTAGTGCACCTCCAAATAATTATAAGCTATATACAATGTCTAAAATAGTAAAAAAAAAGTGAATAGCAAAGTCTATCCACATTCATCAATAATATATAATAAATATAAATTATATTCAGTACTCATTCAGAACCCGAGTCACTCGCTTGTGCTAAGGTGAGAGTGGATAACTCTACTTCGTCATTGTTTACACAACAAACATTACTTTATCATATAAAAAGAACTGTGTCAAGTGTTTTTGGCACAATTCTTTTTAATTTTATGATTCATTTATTATTACTAAAATCCTTTACGATTTGTATAAGTTCATCTCTTATCTGCGGAGATTCGTTTATAACGTAATCTAACTGTTTTATTATATTTTCCTTTAACTGTTCATTATTTTCTATGCGTTCTCTGAGCATCTGACGCCTTTGATTAAGTTCATGACGTATTTCAACCATTTCTTTAGGGTCAACTATCGCAACACATCTGCTAAGCCAGATGTCTGTATCAACCACTCCTACGTCTTTTAACATAATAACCAGATTTTCATTGTTCGCATTGAGCATTTCAGTATTTTCACGGAATTTTTTTTCATATTCACGCATCTTGCAATACTCGTTCCACTTCTGCTCAAAATCCTTGGCATTTTTTACTCCGAATTTGTTACAATTGTAATCAAGAACATTTATATTGTTGATATATTTGATTTTTACTTTATTTAAGAGCGTGACTGCCCTGTTTATCTTTTTTTCTATCAATATGACATCACGCCTGTTTTTTTGTGACTCAAATATAAGTGCCGCCGCTGAAACAGCCGCAAGAAATACAACTCCTAAATACGGAAGCGTCATATCAGCTTTTAACGCATAAAAGATTACTATAAGAAGGACTATAAGTGAAATGATGAGTAGTGCAAGTATCTTTGTCATTCCTTTTATTGCATTCTGCTTATTAACAACTTCTTTTTTCTGCGAATACAAATTTTCCTTTTCTTTTTTCAGGTTCGATATATCACTTTCTATAGCTGTCTGATAAAACTCTGCATTGTACATCTTTTTTATCTCATCTACAAGTTCATCCTCAAACGGCTCAAATTTTCTCATCTGTGCATCACTTATAGTAAGATTTCTGTTTTTGTACTTGTTTCTCTCACTTGTCAGTGTCAGAATGCTTTTGCAGACATCATCTATTTCTTTTCTCTCAGCATCAGAAGCCATGTCTATGCGTTGAATATCCGTGAGATATGACGTTACTTTCTCATACTCTTTCTTTGCTTCCGCTATCTGCCTTTCATTTTCGGCTATTGCCTCGCAGTTTTCTCTTACAAACCTTACCGTATCATTTTTATCAACAGTTACAGGCACATCCTGTTTTGTAACCTCCGGTTCAAGAATCTCTTTTTTTAAATCCGCTTTATGATTGCTCTTTTCCGGTTCAACAACTGTCTGCGTGTTTTCCTGTATACTCTCTGATACATTTTCTCTCTGTTTATCTTTCTTTCTTTTTCCTAAGAAAAACATATATCCCCCTTTTCAACCTAATGTACATTAGTTTAATGTATCATTGTCACTGCGTTATTTAACTGAAAATCATTTATACCGTATACCGGTAACAATTTCATTCCTATAATCTTCTTTCCACTGATTTATATAATTTCCTACCTTTTCATAATACTCTTCCACATAACCCGCTTTCATAATTCCTTCAAGTTTCATAATACGGCGTATTTCTTTTGAATTTCTTGTCTCTTCATCAGTCTTTGCGAAATCTTCCATTATATTGTTTAAAATCTTAATATCAATATCAAACTTTTTTACCCCTTTATCGAAGAGTTTTTTATCTCCCGTAAGTTTGAGTGCATAAAAATATGAGCGAAGCGATTCTTCTTTTCTGTTTTTTTCATATGCGTGCTCAAAGCTGTCCGACGCTTTTATAAATGAACCCATACCGCAAAATGCCGTACCCATATTGTGATATACTGCCCCGTAATCTTCCTCTGTGGCATTTAACATGTCATCTGTGCCAAGTATCTGCGTATATTCTTCAATTGCTTTTTCATAAGAACCGAATCTGCAGTAATTGTCTGCTTTAATCTTAGCTTTCTCCCATTTTGAAAGGTCAGCTATCGCATCCATTATCCCGATAAGTTCATTTATCTGCTCTTCGTCATAATAATCACAACTGCAGCATATTGTAACGACTATATCTTTAAGATTATTTTTGTCATTCCGCATACTGTCTATCTTGTCTGCAACAATATCCATATTTAATTCATCTCTAAGCCATACCGTAAATGCACTATCAAATATTTCTTCCTGTATTATGTATATATTGTTGTAAACATAATAGCATACTTCTTCTATTGAATATACATTCGTATCTGTCAATCTGAAATGATATGGTTTCTCTGCTATCTTTCCAAAGCACTCGATTAGCTTACCCATATTTTTCCTCCATATTTAACCCTGTTTTGCATTGTCCTGTGCATCAAGTTTTATATAACGCTCCCATATCCTGTTTGTGGATGGAGAAAACTCACCAAATCCGTTATCTTTTAATGTTACAATACATGTATTTCTGTCCGCAAATCTTATTCTGACAGTAAATCGTGTCATTTTATTTTCACGGGCGGCAAATCCACTCAACGAAAGTATGTGTGCTCTTGTCTCCCTGCTTAAAATATTCCTGTCTGTTATCTGAATTTCATCTTCATTGTCAGGTATAATATCTATTGAAGCATCAATGTCACTCCACAGCGTACCTGCTCTGGCAAGCACAACATCATGTATTTTTGCATCATGATATGTTGTAATTGATATGTCACTTGTAAGCATATCATCATCAAGAAAAATAAATTCTTTTAACTTCTCTTCCTCTGTCAATGCTCTTGCGGCATAACACGCTCCCTTTGTGAAAAGATTCTGTCCTCTGAACACACGCCTTCCGTTGCATAATTTTCTCAACGCTTCGGTAGCCCATGCTTTCTCAAATCCTTTTCCTGTGACATATATCGTCGTAACCATTTTTTTGTGAAGAATCGTGTTTGCTGTATTTAAAAACATATACTCTATATCTTGATTTTCTTCCAGTGCCTCATATGACATTATGTGCGATAAATCCTGCGTATCCGTTCCCACTATATATGGAAGTGTTCTCTTATCTACAGTGAGATTTGTATATTTGAGACCATCTTCATCATATTCAAAAAGTCCTACATTGTTTGCCCACAGTTCTTTTGACTGGCTGACAGCATAGTACATATAGCTCTGTTTTCTTCCAAAAACCACCATTCTGTCATTTTCTATTCCAAGCGAAACACCGACACTTTTCAGCATATCAACAACCGCCGGTTCCCGTTTAGGTACGGTTATCACAAGTTTTAATATCGTCTCATTCGGAAAATATTCTTTTAGTAAACTCAACAGTTTAATCATAAACTTTTTTACTACATCTTTTGTTCTAAAGATATAACTTCCTGCCTGAAACTTTTCCTCACCTGAAATTTTATCAAGAATATTGTCTATGAGTGTATATCCTCCAAGTTCAATATTCTTTTTTGTTTTCCACAGCCATTCATTTGTGTTTGGATTCACAAGCAATGCAAAGGGTATCTCATAAATTCTGTCTTCTCCTTCAGGAATCCCCACCGGTACAGGCTCATATATTTTTTTGTCATAATACGAAATCTGAGCAAAATCTCTGCCCAAATCAACTCCAACCAAAAGCTGTCTCCCCATCTCCATATAAGCTGCCCCTTTCATCAGTTATCTATAAAAGTTTAAACATTTTTCTGACATTTTCTATCTCTGCTTCATAATCTGCCATCATGTCTACAAGAGTTTTATCATCGTTCATCTCTTGTGCTATAAGCATCATGTTTATATTATGAAATCTGCTGCCCGCTCTCTCATTATCCATTGTCTCATCAAAATGAACGCTGTTTTTGCAGGTAACCACTTCACCCTCTTCTCTCAATTCCGTTATATAATATTTGAGCACTTCATCCTGAAACATTACAAATTCTTTCACTCGTATTCCCTCAAATACATCCGGCATAGTCTCTATAATATACTCATCCTCGTTTATTTCTTTTTCTTCTTTTGAGGATGCTATATAATAATGTATCTTTACATCATATTCAGGGTTTGCCGTATACTCAACATAATGTTCGTCAAGTATGTGCACCGGAAGCGGAAACTTTCCATAATAATCCTTGAAGAATGGAAATATTTTCCCACTGTTATAAAGCTTGTTCAAATTGTAATCCGCAAAATTCAGTTTTTCCTGACTGAGTTCTTTCTGCGTGCTGAAATATTTAAGTACAGCAATGAGACAAGGAAGATTGTCCTGTTTCCTTACTTCCCTGTAAAAATATTCAAAAATCTTTTCAGGAAGCGGATATTTTTTTATAAGATACTTATAAGCAAGCATCTTCATAAATGATACCGTAAGTTTTCTGTTTGAATCATGCTCATAAAAACTGTAAAAGACACTATAGCTCTCCGGACTGAATTCCTCCGTAAACACAAGCTGGGCTATTATTCTTTCCTCCAGTTCCTTAACATCAATTCCGAAACCGTCAGCAGCCTTCCACAAATCTATCATGCTGTCAAGGTTTCCATTATAAAACATGCACATATATTTAAGCATATTTTCATCGAATTTACCATTTGCAAATATGTAGTATGCAAGTTTTGTAAGTGAACCATCCTCTGTTTTCTGATTTTCAAAATAACCGGATGATATTTGCAGCAGTCTCTTCGGTTCTATATTCTGATAGCCAAACAGCATTATTCCTTCCATTGCCTTATCGTAACAGTGTCTTACAGTACAATACTCTATATACTGTTTCCTGTCTCCCGGACTCACTTCATTCCAATCAATAGTCTTTAATGCCTCATCAAGCAAATCACCCTCAAAGTTGTCAAAATAATATCTGAGCATAGCCGAAAAGATTTTTCTTTTCTGATATGCACTTACGATATCAAGTTCATAAACTCTTCTAAGCACATCGACAGCGTCCGCATTTATCTGTCTGAAATGTTCTATTTTGTCGTACATGAAAAGCAACAGACATGCATTTGTCTTGTTCATCTCAAAGCACTTGTCAGCAAGATAATCGAGGTGTAGAAGTTTGTTCAATGTGTAATCAATAGACATTGCATATCTGTTATCAAGTGCATCTGCAAGAAATACCTGTGCATTTTCAGTAAACACCTGCACAACCGCCTTTCCGTTCACTACCGGCACAAACTGTTCATCTTTCAATTCCCTATGTCTTACATACACACCGACTATATCAGGATTCGAGCATTGTATCTCATGAGCAAACATAATGTCAGGAAGTTTCTGAGCCACATCGTCTGTAAGATTGTCCTCATTTAAAAACTGCTCATAGCACACGGCAAGATTTTCACTTATTCTTCCTGCCTCAATCTGTGCAAATGCAAAATCTTCGATAATATTCTGGTATGAAGCATAAGTATCAGGGTCATTTTCACGATTTTTTATGATATATGCATACAACATCGCCTTTTTTGATACCGACAAATGATTGTCATACATAAAATAAAGCAGCACTGATTTTGTAAGTTTTATACTGCTGTCCTGTTTTAACGAATCCATATAATACTCAAATAGTTCAGTTATTTTAAGGTTGTGCTCTATGGCAAGACCATACCATTTATTTGCTTCCTGATTTATTTTCTGCCCTCTCATATACATTCTGCATATTCCTGCAAGCACTTCGTCATCAGAAAATCTCGCATATGTACTTATCATATCTCTCAGTACGACTTTATTAAACTCTTTTGAACGCCCTGCAAGGTAAACATATCTGAGTGCAAGTTCCTTTGACAAGAATTCATTTTCACAGCCCCAGTGAAGACATCTTATAATAGCAGGAGTGATTTCTCTGAGTGCACCTGCTGATGTATTTAACGCACTGCACATTTCAAAATAGATAACCGGACTGCTGCATCCACCCTCCACACAGTCAAGTACATCCTCAAGTTTTCTTCTGTCTGATTCATAGACCGGGTCAAGATAAAGCAAGAACCATAATATCTGCCAGCTGTTATCCTCACTTTCATAACATGCCCTGACTTTTTCTATGCACTCGTCTTTTATATCATTTTCTTCTGCCCATAAAGCTTTAAGATACTGATATGCACAGTAATTTATCTTTTCTGTCTCATATAATCTGTTCTCTATCTCATCAAAATATGACAATCCGCTTTTAACTCTGCTGTTGTCACCTGATAATATACCCAGATGTATATCATAAAGTTTTTTGGCATTTCCATCTATATGTGCCAGATTTTTCTCGGCACTCAGAATGTAATCTTTCTTTTCTATTCTTCCCATGGAAAATTCAAGATACATCTTCATTAAATCATAATACGCCGTCTGTCTCGCAAGAGATTTGACAACAATATCATGGTCAGTACCTCTTTTCTGTGCCATAACCTCTATAACAAGTGTCTGCCTTACAGTCTGAATCATCACTCTTCCGTAATTGATACCGGCAGCCATCTTATCAACATCAACAAGAAATTTTATTTTATATGAATTTCCCGAAAATTTATCTGTCCATATTATTTTGTGCTCAGGCTGCAGAAACTTTGCATCGGAAACAACATGCAGTTCGCAAAATCCCCAATTATCCTTGGTGATAGTTACCTCTTCCTCAAATGATTCAACGCAGTCATCATAAATAAAATTTGTCTTATCAAGTGTAAATTGAATAGGAAGTTTTTTGTGAATTGCAATGAGAAATTCTTCCATTGCTATGCCCTTGCTCGTACCCGAAAGAAGCCCTCTGTACAATGCTATATTTCCAGGTTCTTTATATAAAAATACTTCCTCAAATTTTTTATTTTTAAATAATGCTACTGCCTCCGATTCATCTTCACGCACAAGGTTTGCAAAATGAAACATATCTTTTATCTTTCCTATTGAGGCATTGCATGCAGGAACACCTATTGAAATACTAAACGGTATTTTAAGGCTTCCACAGTCTGATATAATATCAAAATTGCCTTTTATCACTTCTCCCGGAATACATTTTTCTCCAACAAATGTATATTTTATCTCGCACTCTTTTCCCTCAAAGCTATCATTCTCAATCATCATATAATGACAGTCTGTTACTGCCATACCTCTTATAACAGAGTCTTTATCCGTCCACACTCTGATATTTCCTGAAATATTTTCCCCTGCCTCCGTTTCAAGCGAGATTTCTGAGCTGTCACATTGTATAACAGACTGCTCATATTCAAATTTGCCATTTGCATAAAGATTTATCTTTTTGTTCATACAACCCTCCGGAAAATGATTACCACTCTTACTGATGGCATTAGTGGGTATATTATATCACTTATCGGCTCTTTGTGTAAAGAGACGTGATTACTTGTATTTTCGCGTAATCTCGAAATCTATTCTTACTCTTGATGTATCCCAGCAAAGCAGATATAATAAAGGGGTTGCATATGAAGATTTTAACAGTGAAAGGATTTTATTATTATGAAAAATATATCTGACAGAAAACGTATAGTTGTAAAAGTCGGTACATCAACTCTTACGCACCGCACCGGTATGCTCAATATCAGGAGAGTGGAACAGCTTGTTAAAACTCTTGCTGACATTCAAAATTCCGGTCATGAGGTTATTCTTGTTTCCAGTGGTGCTATCGGTCTTGGGATGGGTAAACTTGGTCTCAGGGAACGCCCAAAGGATACTCCCGGCAAACAGGCTTGTGCCGCTGTCGGTCAGTGTGAACTCATGTACCTTTATGATAATCTTTTCGCTGAATACAGTATAACCGTCGCACAGATGCTTCTTACAAAATATATCCTTCTTGAGGACAGGCGGAAAAATGTTGAAAATGCTATGGAGAGACTTATTGCTCACGGTGTCATTCCTATAATCAATGAAAACGATACTGTTGCCATAGATGAGCTTGAACTTGAAGTTGGCGAAAATGATTCGCTTGCTGCTACCGTAGCTGCAATTGCAAAAGCTGATTTACTTATCATCATGTCAGATATAGACGGACTTTACGACAAAGACCCTCATACATATGATGACGCCAGACTTATCCCTGTCGTACATGAAATAACAGATGATATAAGAGCACTCGCAGGCGGTGCCGGAACAAAACTCGGAACAGGCGGCATGATTACAAAATTAAATGCCGTTGAGATTGCATATGACTCAGATATAGATGTGGTTCTAATGAACGGTCAGCATCCTAAAACTTTGTATGATTTGTTTGACGGTAAAACTGTCGGTACATTCTTCTGTAAAAAACCGGATTGAATATTTTAAATTAAGAACAATATTTATTCGATATAAAAAATAAAATAAGCACATACGAACACACATACAAACAGCAGAGATTGATATAAATTTTCAATCCCTGCTGTTTATTTTAAGTCTATGACAATTTATCAAGTAAAATTTTAACCAGTTTATCATTGTCCTCAGGATTCATGAAACAGAATCGGATATATTTGTTATCAAGGAACGGAAATGTTGAACAGTCTCTTATCATAAGTCCCTGTCTTATAGCCGTATCAAAAAGTTCCTCCGATGTCACATCCTCTTTTAGTATTTTCACAAGAATAAAATTAGCATGCGGCTTATAGAATTTTAAGTTAGGACATTTTTCTAATATTTCACATATTCTCTTCCTCTCGGATGATATAAGTTCCCATGTCTCATTTATATACTCAGTATCTTTAAACATTATCTCACCTGCTATTGCTGCAAGCGAGTTTATAGTCCACGGATTTTTTCTGCTGTCTATCTCTTTTAAAAGTTCATGATTTCCGCATATTGCATAACCAAGTCTAAGCCCCGGCGCTGCAAAAAATTTTGATATTCCACGCAGAATGATAATGTTATTGTAATAACCCGTAAGCGGAATAGATGTTATTTCAGAGGTATTCTCCGAAAATTCCACATAAGTCTCATCAACCATAACAAATATTCCTTTTTCTTTACATGTGTCAAGAATTATTCTCATGGATTTTCTATCGATTTGAGACGATGTAGGATTGTTCGGGTTGCATACCACGAGCAAATCTATATCGTCTGTCAATGCTTTCTGCAGTCCTTCTATATCAAGTTTGAAATCATCTGTTTCTTTAAGCCTGAAATACTGTGAGCGTCCGCCGCCAAGTGCAACTTCATGCTCATATTCCGAATATGTCGGTCCTACAATAAGTGCTTTCGCAGGTTTCTTAATCTGAATAACAAGTGAGATAAGTTCAGTTGAACCATTACCCACAAGGATATTTTTATAATCCGTTCCAACATAATCCGCTATACATTTTCTAAGTGACGTATATTCTCTATCAGGATAAGATGTAATCGCATCTATGTGTGATGCCAGCTCTTTTTTTAATTTGTAAGAAATTCCCAAAGGATTGACATTGGCAGAAAAACTTGTTATGTCTTCTTTTTTTATGCCGTATATTTTTTCTATCTTCTCCAAATCGCTCCCATGAAAATGCTCTTTATGTTCAATTTTATCTTTGCTCATCTTAATCTCCCTCACAATCCATGTTATTATTTTCCAACAACAAGTATATCACTGCATTCATTGTATGTGAATATTTTTTATCGGTTTCAGGAAAAATGCTGACATTTTCAACAGGATTATGGTGATTACCACCTGTGATACCATGCTGATTTTAAACCAGTTATCCTCGATAAAAACCGGAACCGAGCCATTGAGAATTTCTGCCAGTTTTGAAATTGCCGATACTGATTCGCATTGTTCCATTGTCATCTGTATTACCGTAAATACAGGATTTACAAGCAGTACCAGACATGCCCCACTGACATCAGGCATGTTTCCGACAGCTCCCATATAATTATAATAATATAATTTTGCTATGATATATGTAACTCCGATTATTATAACCGTCCCTACACATACAAGCATAACTTCAACCATTGAGCAGACCATTGCCGGAACGGTTTTCTTCAAGACAGTGGATGCAAGCATTCCCATACTTCCGATAAAGAATGATATGACGAGTATTGCAAGCATAAACTGTACAAGATCCTCCATCCCAACTCCTCCTATCGTAAATACAATAGATATAACAGGCAGGCTTGATACCACCAACAACAGCACCATGCTGACCGATGAAAGCAGTTTTCCCATAACTATTTTTTCAGGTGTCAGCACTGTCGTAAGCAGTATATCAAGCGTCTGCTTCTCCCGTTCGCCAGCTATACTTCCAGCCGTAAATGCCGGAACCAAAAACATTACTGCTATTATCTCCATGCTTATAAGTATATAAAATACCTTTGCGGCTCCCGAATAATCGACATACGGATTCAGATGCATATTAAACATTACCTCAAATCCTGTTATTGCGATAATTCCAAGCATGAGATTAAAAAGAAATATTATTATTGCAAATTTAACCGAGCGCACCTTGAGCTTTATCTCTTTACCATAAACCGGATTTATCCTTATTTTCATTAAAAAGAACCTCCCTTTTTTCGGTAACTTTCATAAATATTTCTTCCAGATTACCCGACTGTCTTATAAATGATGCAACACCTACATTGTTTGTAACAAGCTGTTTCAATAATTCCGCTTCATCATCAATTGTCCCCAAAAAGCCTATTGTAATATCGTTATCCGATATCGAAATATTACTCACCTTTTTATCAGCTTTTAGCAAATTTACCGCTGTCTGTTTTCCTTCTGTTACATGAATATGAATCGGATTAGATGCATTCAGATGAAGCATGATTTCATCAACTTTTCCCTTTACAAGCATTTTCCCCTGGTCTATCACGCCTACAGATGTACATAATTCCGTAAGGTCATGCAATATATGAGAACTTATAATTAGGGTCTTTTTTTTATCTTTTAGTCTCTTTAAAATATCCTGTATTTCAAGTCTTGCCCTCGGGTCAAGTCCCGAAGCCGGCTCATCCAATATAAGAAGTTTCGGGTCATGCACCAGACATCTCGCAAGACACAGCCTCTGTTTCATTCCTCTCGACAATTCATCAACAAAAAATTCAGATTTATCTGCCAAATCCACAAGTTCCAAAAGATTTTGACATAATTTTTCTGATGCCGAACCCGTTATACCATATATTGAAGCATAAAATTCCATATATTCTATAACTTTGAGATTATCATACACACCAAAAAAATCGGGCATATAACCTATAATTCTCTTTATTTTTTTACTGTTTTTTACCGCATCTGTTCCTGCAATTGTTATACTCCCTCTATCAGGCTGATTAAGACCAGCCATAATTCTCATGGTTGTTGTCTTACCTGCACCATTTGGTCCTACAAAACCAAATACTTCTCCATCAGCTACATCAAAATTCAAATCATCAAGTGCAACAAAATCTCCATATTTTTTACAAAGATTTTTAACTTCTACCATACATTCTGCCCTCCCGTCTCAGTACTGTCGTTCGAAAAATAATATTTCTCCGTTTCTTTTTCGTACTCTCCAACAAGTTTTACTTCCGGAAGACATATATTGCCAACCTCCTTATTACTCTTGTGTTCAATTGAATAATAAAGTATAAGTGAACCATCAGGTTCAAGATAATCATTCATGTTTCTTATTTTTATTTCCTTACCTGAACTAAACAATTTTTCCAGCTTATTTGTCTGCTTATTTCTGACACTGACTGTTCCAAAAAAGCCATAATCAGAATATTTATTACCTTTTTCTAAAAATTCACAGCCACCACTTGTCTGTTTTGAATACAAAAGCTCTTTAAGTACGAACGATTTCGGAAATTTGTAAGTTACTGAAAATCTTTCCGGTGTACCTGAATATACGTCATATCCGTTTGTATATTCACTTTTATAATTTGCAGCATATGTTTCAAGTGACTCTATGACATCGTATCCGTCAATCTGCTCACTCATCTCAAAATTTCTGCACACACCTGTAACTCCATACAAATCATAGTTAAATTTATCTCTAAAACCTGTTTTTGTATCATCACTCACAAATCCATAAAACCATGCTTTTGCATTTGAGTTATCCTCAAGATATTCTTCTACAACTCCAACTTTTCTTCTGAGACTTGCCGCCATACTGTTTGAGTACATATTTCCACCCATAGCCGATTCAATCATCGAATTTACCGAATTACCATAATCCGAACTATTGTATGTACCCGACTTGGCATACTTGTTTACGTCTATTGTCTCCCCTTTCTCTATATCACCTATATAAAGAAGATTTCCCTGATAATATATCATACAGTTATTAAGAGCATATCCCAATGTATTTGTCACTGTTCCGATAAGCCGCATATCATTTTCTGATACATTTATTGATACAGTCCCCGTATCCCTGACTCTTTGCTTCATAAGAAATTCGGCTCCCTGAAATGAAGATAATCTGTTCATGAGAAGTCTTGTATTATTTTCATTATACTCAACCCCATATTCATAGTCAGAAACATTGTCGCCTTTTATTTTGCTGTCAATATAATATGCATCCGTATTTTTAGGAGTGATATTACATTCTCCTCTCAAGCTTATGGAAAACGGATTATTTGAAATACTGGTAACACTGAATAATGTACTCATATCTTTTGCTTTCGCATTTTTATCATTACCAAGTACGATTTGCGAAAGATAATTTATATATGGCCTTTGTATTCTCGTGCTTGTTCCTACTATGTATATTATCGCCGAAAAAGCAACTGATAAAATAGGCACCGCTATCCATAAATACCCTCTTTTTTTTCTTCTCCTAAAAAAAAGATACATGCCTGGTCCTGCAATTATCACATATATTCCCAATATACAGCCATATAACTTCATGTTCGGTAATACATCATTCTCATTTATTTTTAATGCCTCATCCATATATGAATATCCCATATTGCCGTATGAAACATTTTCACTCTGCATCAATAACTTTTTCTTCGTGCCTTCACTCAGATTACTCTCTATGGTATAAATTAATGCCTTCCCATAGCTTTTCCAGAATTTTTTAGGAATATTAAAAGAAAACTCAGCAACAATAATACTTCCATTGCCAAGTTCTTTTGAAATCATAAGTTTTCTGCCATCGTCTATTAAAACCGAATCTTCATTAAGCCTGAGATTTACAATATCTATTTCCATACTGTCAGTCTCATTCGTGCTTTCTGTGTCAGTCTCCTCTTTCTCATTCCAGCCAAAACTTGTTGAAATTCTCTCTGTCTTTCCTATATATCCCCGTATAAGCGTGCTGTGCAGCTTTTCAAATTCCTTTTGGTAATTACTCCCTGTTCCTACAACAAGCGTACCTCCTGTAGCAATCCACCTTTTTAATACCCTTATGTTGTTTCTGCTGAATTTACCGGTATCATAGTTGTCAAGCAAAATAATGTCTACACTGTCCAGCATGGAAATTGTCTCAAAATCACAGGCACTCATATCAAACACCCTGCCGGTAACACCATTGTTATCATTGTCAATGTCGTCTTTTCTTCTCAGGCTGTCAGATACATAACCGAGTTTTGCCGGTGTATCCGACAAAATCCCCATATAAATCCCTGTAATGTCTGTATCCGCATCGACTTTCGTGTGTGCTCTCATATATACATTTCCACTATTATCACATATAGACACTATATATTCCTGACTTTCAGAGAGCAGCGGAATTGTAAACTGAACTCTTTTACTTTCCTGCATACCGACAACAAATGATTTCTGAATCATTTTCATGTCACTGTTTTCTCCCGATTGATATGTCAGTCTGAATTTGCCGGAAAACGGCTTGCCCTCATTGTTTATCACCGCTGATACTTTCATATCTTTTCCGTATTTAGTATAACCTCTGTAACCAAAAGAAACCTGTGCTGTGATTTCTTTTGCGCTCATCCTCATTGCACCGTTTTTTAATTCTGTTATATTTGCCGCTTCTACATTACACTGATAATGCCTGTCAGCAATAATTAACAATGCAAATAAGATGAGCAGTCTGATCATCCGTAATTTATATCTTGATTTCATCTTTTACCTGCTCATCACTATTTAATAATTCTTTTTTCTGCATATTTAACGGAAGTGCTATCGTAAAACATGTTCCGTCTGTATCACTTTCTACTTTTATCGCTCCATCATGCAGAAGCACTATCTGTCTGGCAATATTGAGACCAAGCCCTGTACCTCCTGTCTGAACTGAACGTGAATCCTCTACCCTGTAAAATCTGTCGAATATACGCGTTAAACTCTCTTGTGGAATTATAAGACCAAAATTTGTTACCCTTATTTGAATTTCCTTTTCAAACTTTTCTACTTCTACAAAAACTCTCTTTCCATCCCTGCCGTATTTTATCGCATTGCTTATAAGGTTTTGAACTGCCCTCGCCATAAGTTCTCCGTCAGCATATATAATACACCCGGAAACATTCTGCGATAAATTATATTCAAGCCCATTGTCATGAAACTGCGGATAAAATTCCTCAACCATCTGCTCTACAAGCTTAACTATATCTATCTCGCTTCTGTGAAGCGTAATCTCGCCACTCATAAGTTTAGTATAGCTGAATAGTTCTTCTATAAGTCCCTGAAGCCTGTTTGCCTTACGCATGGCAATCTCTGCATATTTATGCCTCTCCTCCTGATTGTATTTTTCCATATCAGTCGCAAGCTGAAGATATCCTATTACCGATGTGAGTGGTGTTCTGAGGTCATGTGCGACACATGTTATCATATCTTTATTTGCCTGAAGTGCTTCTCTCTCTGATTTCATAAGCGCATCCAGTTTTTCTGACATCCTGTTTATCTGTATCGCAATCTCCCCGATTTCATCTTTTCTTCTCACTTCAATCCTGCCACCGCCATCACCGAAAGCCATGTGTGCTATACTTCCCGATATATAGCCTATATCGGCTGTAAGCTTTCTTGTTATGAGCATGAAATACATGACAAAAAACAAAAACAGAAAAAATAATATTACAAGCATCAAAAATATTAATGTATTTTTGTCCCACCTTTTAATCGCCTGATAATTGAATATCCTTCCTCTTTCGCCTGTCGTTTTTTGAAACTTTTCAATCATTCTGCCGCCACGACCATACCCACCGTACGAAATGCCGAGTGCCGTACTCAAAAGATAAAGCCCAAAGCCACACACAAGCTCTGTGATGACTGATAAAAACATACTTAATGCAACATAAAATATCAGTTCTGCCCTAAGGCTCTTGAATAAACTACGCTTCAATTTTATATCCAACTCCCCAAACCGTTTTAATAATCTGCGTTTTTCCCGTTCCTGACTCAATCTTCTCCCTGAGTCTTCTTATGTGAACCATCACAGTGTTGCTCATCTCAAAACTTTTTTCTTTCCAGACACGCTCAAAAATCTCGTCTGTAGAAAAAACCTTGTTTGGATGCGAAGCCATAAGAAAGAGAATATCAAATTCTATAGGTGTAAGTTTGACCGGCTTATCATATGCCTTTACCTCATGTGACTTCTTGTCCATCCATAAATTTTCTATGTTTACAACATCTGATGTTTTTGCTTCTACTCCCCCAAAGCTCTGGTATCTTCTCAATTGTGATTTAACTCGTGCTATAAGTTCGCTTGTATTAAAAGGTTTCGTCACATAGTCATCTGCTCCGTTCACAAGACCTGAAACCTTATCGTTCTCGCTGTCTTTGGCACTTAACATAATTATGGGAATCGTGCTTGTCTCCCGTATCTTTGCACATACCTCATTTCCATCTATTCCCGGCATCATAATGTCAAGAATTGCAAGGTCTACTTCTTCCCTGTCAAACAATTCCAAAGCTTCTCTCCCATTATACGCTTTAAAAACATGATAACCCTCGCCCCTTAAATGGATTTCCACCAAATCCGCTATCTCATGATCATCATCAACTACTAAAATATTTCCGTCTGACATATCAGCCTCCTTCCCGGACAGTTCATATGTAATTCATTTACTCTACAACTGTAATAATAACATATGCGCAGTCCTTAAATCTTTACTTTTTTCTTAATATTTGTATACATTGTGCTCATTATATCATAAAAATACCGACCTCAAATCGTTAGATTTTAAGTTCTAACTTTTTGGAGCCGGTATATCTTTTTTATTATATGTATAAAACTTAACAGCTTTCATCTCTCATTGTAAGCTGAAGTTTTTCTCTCTCTTTTGTATCAATTTTAGGAATTGAACGGTCTTTAAGTGACTCATATACTTTCGGAACCATGATACTCTGGTATGCCGGTCTGATAATCTTATCGACATTTATAAGTTCTTCCATTCTGTGTGCACTCCATCCAACTATACGTGCCATTGCAAATATAGGAGTAAACAATTCATGCGGTATTCCAAGCATAGTGTAAACAAATCCGCTGTAAAAATCCACGTTTGCACTTACGCCCTTGTAAATAGCACATTCCTCTCCTATAACTTCAGGTGCAATTCTCTCTATCATTGAATATAATTCAAATTCTTTCTTCTGGTGTTTTTCATTTGCGAGCAATTCAACAAACTGTTTAAATGCAACTGCTCTAGGGTCTGATATTGAATAAACTGCATGACCCATACCATAAATAAGACCTCTCTTATCAAAGGCTTCCTTACGCACAAGTTTTTTAAGATATGCTCTTACTTCATCCTCGTCCGTAGTGTCTTTTACATGTGCCTTGAGATCCTGCATCATCTCGACAACTTTAATATTTGCTCCACCATGTTTTGGCCCTTTAAGTGACGAAAGTGCTGCAGCTATTACAGAATATGTGTCTGAACCTGCAGATGTAACTACTCTCGTTGTAAATGTCGAGTTGTTTCCACCACCATGCTCCATATGAAGTACAAGCGCAAGGTCAAGAACTTTTGCCTCAACATCAGTGTATTCTTTATTCGGTCTGAGCATACGCAAAATATTTTCTGCCACTGAAAGCTCATCTGACGGTCTGTGAATATAAAAACTCTCATCACATTCATAATGGTTGTAAGCGTGATAACCGTAAACGGCAAGCATCGGAAATACACTTATAAGCATAATGCTCTGGCTAAGTACATTTTCAAGTGAATTATCCGTAACCTTATCATCATAAGATGCAAGTGTAAGAACACTCTTTGTAAGAGAATTCATAATATCCTTTGAAGGAGCTTTCATAATAACATCCCTTACAAAGTTTGTAGGGAGTCTTCTGTTCTTTGCAAGAACAGTCTGAAACTCCTTAAGCTGTTTGTCTGTAGGAAGCTCTCCAAACAAAAGCAGATATGCTGTCTCCTCAAAACCAAATCTGTTATCTTTTCTGAAACCTTTTGTCAAATCATATATATTGTATCCTCTGTAAAAAAGCTGACCCTCACAAGGTATAACTCTGTCTCCGTCCATCTCAGTAGCTTTTATAAGAGAGATATTTGTGATTCCTGACAATACTCCTTTTCCGTTTTTATCTCTAAGTCCCCTTTTAACGCCAAATTCATCAAATAGTTTTCCATCTATGGAATTGTTCTCCACACATACTTTTTTGTAACGCTTTGTGTATTCCTCCATCATCTGTTCATGACTTCCCTGAAATATTCCATCCTGCATATATCACTCATCCCTTTCTCTTTTTTTGTCATTAATAAATTATACCTCTGTTGTATAACAACTGTCAAATTTGTCTGACATTTTTTAATAAACTTTTAATAAAAATTAAATCTTTATAACTGCTTTTGACCCCATTATCTTAAAGTTTGCTGATTATAAAAGGCATACTTGAAAATATCTCTAATTACCTTTATTATATTATGGATACATTTATTGTTTTATAATTGAAATCAATACATAAAATTGAAATATACCAAATATATCAGAAAGGTTGTGTATTATGTTAGAAAAAGAAGTTCTTGACAATATCGTAAACGAGATTACCGACAACTATCACAGCGAGGAATTATTTTATTTAAAATCAGGGCACTGTATGCCAAACCGTGACACTATAACACATATCATAATGGGGCTCAGGCAGCTTATGTTTCCGGGATATTTCGACAATGAAAATCTGAACAAAACTGTACCTGAATTTTTTGTAGGTCACAATATCACAAAAATCTACAATGACCTTTACTGCCAAATTAAAGCGGCATTTTTACAGCAGGCAAAAGATAATGCAGATGAAGCTGAAATTGAAAAACATACAACTGAAATATGTTCAAACTTTTTTGCATCATTCAGCCACATTCAAAATCTTTTATTAAAAGATGTAAATGCTGCTTTTGACGGTGACCCTGCCGCAAAAACAAAAGAAGAGATAATCTTTTGCTATCCGGGACTTTTTGCAATTTTTGTTTACAGATTTGCACATGAGCTTTATAAAATGAATGTTCCGTTCATACCAAGAATAATGTCTGAGTATGCGCACGACCACACGGGTATCGATATAAATCCAGGTGCTACAATCGGAGAATATTTCTTTATCGACCACGGTACGGGCGTTGTTATCGGAGAGACAACAGAAATCGGAAACAATGTTAAGATATATCAGGGTGTAACACTTGGCGCACTCTCAACAAGAAGCGGTCAGCTTCTTCGCAACATCAAACGACATCCAACCATTGAAGACGATGTAACCATCTACTCAAGTGCATCAATACTTGGCGGTGAAACAGTTATCGGAAAAGGGTCGGTCATTGGCGGAAATGCATTTATCACAGAATCTGTTCCTGCCGGAACAAGAGTAAGCGTTAAAAATCCTGAACTTAGTTTTTCCACAAAGAAAAAACACAGTGCCGATGAACTTCCACGATAATAAAGAATTTAAAAATACTTGAAAATAATATAATACATGGGTCAAAATACATTTTGATCCCAACATAATAATATAAATATACGAATGGAGAAGAAAATGAAAACGTTTTTAAAAAGACTTTTAATCACAGCACTTTTAATTTCAATAATCATACCACACACAAACACACAATACGCAAAAGCCGAAGAAAAAACAAAAGACATTATTTGTCTTTCAATAAAGGGCAGCACACTCACTTATGCCGACGCTGTATGGACTTATGAACTTGGAATGGAAGATGAAAACATTGTAGGCAGACCAAAAAAACATACAATAAAACTCGCTTCAAAAGTTTCCTACAACCTTTTAAAACCAACCGATATATCAAAAACACATAGTGTAAGCAAAGCAAAATTCATAAAATCCATAAAATATTACGAACCTAAACTTACAAAAGACGGAAAAATAAAATATTACTGGGGCATGGCAGCAAGAATTACTCTATCAGGAAAAAAAGTCAAAAAAATCAAACAGATATATCAGGCATAATGCAAAATCTAAAACGGACAGCTTATACTAATTTTAATTTTCATGAATAAGTATAAGCTGTCCGTTCTCTATACGCTATATTCAATCAGGCATTACAAATTATATAATCAAAATTTAATCAATCCCAATATTTGTTTACAGCCTCTTCATTTAAATCCTCACCTATAACTATAAAAATCTCCTGACCTTCTTTTATAGGCTTAATCACCGTTTCTTTTTTAGTTGCATTAAGCTCCAGCCATCCGCTGCCATCAGACATAAATCCCTTAATTCTAAAAACATTTCCACAATTTTTATCAGAAAATGTTTTATTTACACAATCTTTGAGTTTATCAACAGTCATCTGTTTATTCATATAGTAAAGCGATGAAAATTCCACATCATCCGCATGATACCTTTTCTCTATCCCTGCACCTGTGTATTCGCAATTTTCAATCTTCTTATAGTCATCCTCATCAAACTCATCCCAAGACTTTGCCATAACTATATTGTCAATCTTTCTTGAGCAATGAAATTCCTCAAGACTTTTATTTATATATGCTATGACTTCCTCTATCCTGCTTTCAGAGACACCTTCTGTCTTGCTAAAAAGAATTTTTCCCGCATTCGCTGCCTCTGACGCAAGAATATATCTTGAATGTTCCGACATATCAAGTTCAAGATGTGCATCAACTATGGTTATGACATTTCCAATCTGATACCACCTTTCCAGCGGGTCCTCATGAAGTGTGTCGAAAAACTCATCCATGTCAAAAACACCCGATGGCTCTACCAAAACCCTGTCAAATCCCTGCATTCCCATTGCAATGAGTTTTGTCTTAAAACGCCTTTTATGACAGTCGGCGTCACATCCACCCGCAACCATCTCAAGCTCACATTTGTCACCAAGTATATCCTGCAGAAGCATTGCATCAACATTGACGGCACCGTAATCATTTTCAAGGATTCCTATTTTAAGACCTTTATCTGTTAGATGTTTCACATATTTTCTGATAAAAGTTGTCTTGCCTGAACCAAGAAACCCCGTAATCAAATCTATCTTTATCATTATTCCCCCATATAATTTATGCGATTTTTTGAATAAATTCAACTACAATCTCAATACCTATCTGGGCTGCTTTCTCCGCAAATGTTGCATAATCCATTGCACCGCCCTCACCGTCAGAAATTGTTCTAAGTATGGCAAATGGAACTTTATTTACATAACATACATGACCTATGCTTCCGCCCTCCATCTCTGCCGCTATAGCATTGAAACGCTCATGAAGCTTATCTTTCTGATGTTTGTCATGCATAAACATGTCACCTGTAGCAATAGTTCCCACTTTATACTTTCTCTGCTTTTCATCGAGACACTTTTTAAGTGTATCCATCATTTCCTTGTCGCAAGGAAGATAAATCTCATTTATTCCTGACAAAAGACCTATCGGGTCACCGAGTGCCGAAGTGTTCATATCATGCTGTACAACCATATCTGCAACAGCGATACCCATTACTCCAAGTTCTTTGCACAATGTTCCTGCAACACCGATATTTATAACCATATCAACATGATATGTAAGTATCATAGCTTCCGTACATATAGCCGCAAATACTTTTCCAACGCCGCTTACGGCAGCGACTACTTCTGTGTCACCGATGTTTCCTTTTACAAATTCAACACCGCTTATCGATTCATATGAAGGATTTTTCAATGTCTTTTTAAGATTATCAATCTCAATCTGCATTGCTCCTATAACACCAATTATCATAATTTTCTCCATTCTACTGTTGTTTCACTATAATATTTTTAACCATTCTACTGTTTTGTCTTTTACCGAATTTGTGAATTTAACACAAAGCTATGACTTACTCTGTCGGATAAGTAAACTCCATATTTGTCTGATTTTCAAGCACCTCAAGATAAGTTCTGCACTCCTCTTTTGCAAGGTCTATATCAAGATTTTCATAATGACCGCACTCTATTGCTGATTTTCCGAAAACATCTCCGTCATGTTCTATTGTCTGCTTAAGAATTTTTTTTGTAAGTTCAAAAACTTCCTTTGGCTCCATATTACGGACAAGGAGATAAAATCCTGTCTGGCAGCCCATAGGCCCGAAATAAACAATCTTATCCGATACCTCAGAATTGCGTGCAAATGTAGCAAACATATGCTCAACAGAATGCATAACAGCATTGCTCATATAATCTCCTGCATTTGGTTTTCTTGTACGAAGATCGTATGTCACTACATCTCCGTCCTCTCTTGAAATGTAAAATCCAGGCACTAATACATTATGGTTAATTTCAAAACTTTTTATTCTCTGCATTATAACTTACCTCCGTTTATTATTTTCTATTCAGTTCTTCCGAAAACATTTACCTGCCCTCATAATTATTTGAAAAGAAACATTTTAGCATATCCATATTTAATCAGTTACATTCTAACATTGATATTCCGGCGTGTAAAGTATGGGTATAAAAGTAAAAGACACCGCACTGTCTTGTGCGATGTCCTCTGTAATTATTTTAATACCACAAATTTATTCATTTCAAGTGTTGAAAAAAATGTTATAACTCTTTTAAGCATATCACTTTCTTCCTCCGGAAACGTTTCATTCATTTTCCCTACTATATCATATATCGTTCTTTCTCCGTCTATGTTTTTCCACACAACCGAACCATATTTATCAAGTTTAATATGACTGACTGCCGGCTTATGAAAGAATTTCTGCGCTATCTTCGCATAAAAACCTTTATGCGGCATATCGACTTCAACGATTCCGTCATCAAGTTCTCTCCACTCATGATTTTCTGCTATATGCGGTATTTTATCCATATAATTTCCTGAAACAACTTTAGCTTTTGGCTTTCGCATTAACTTCCGCCTTTCTTTTTAAGCCTTCTTAATTTTCTTTGTTGCAGCGTATAAGAGTGATGCACAAAGAAGTACAAAGAATACTACGCTTCCGCCCTGTCCAAGATTGATTCCGTAGTTTCCAAGATTAATCTTGTCTGCTACACCTACTACAGTAAGAATTGCAAGTAATATACCTACAAGACCCTCACCAGCAATAAGACCTGATGAATAAAGAATACCTTTGCTGTCATCCTCTTTAATTTCTTCCTCAGTCTTATTCTTACGTTTTGTAACGATAAGCTTGATAAGTCCTCCAACCATAATAGGTGTTGAAAGATAAATCGGAAGATATAAACCGATTGCAAATGGAAGTACCGGAATTCCGATAACTTCTATCATAAGTGCAAGGAATACACCGATAAATACAAGATTCCAAGGAAGATTTCCTTCCATAACTCCCTCAGTAACCATCTTCATAAGTGTTGCCTGTGGAGCAGGAAGTTTGTCTGTACCGAATGTCCATGCAGAATCAAGAAGCATAAGAACTCCTGAAATTGCAAGACCTGCACAGATAGCACCGATAAGTTCGCCTATCTGCTGACGGTAAGGTGTTGCACCTACGATATAACCTGTCTTTAAATCCTGTGAAGTATCTCCCGCCATTGCTGCAATGATACAAATTACCGTACCGATGCAAATAGCCATTGTCATACCCTGGATACCTGTTTTTCCTGTTGCCTTAAGAATGATTGTTGCAATAAGAAGCGTTGCAATAGCCATTCCTGATACAGGGTTGTTTGATGAACCAACAAGACCAACCATGCGTGATGATACTGTTGCAAAGAAGAAACCAAATATAATTATGATAATAGCTGCAACAATGCTGATTGGCACTGATGGAATCGCAACAAGTGCAAGTGCAACCAAAACAACAACTACTATAGCCCATTTGATAGGAAGGTCTTTCTCTGTACGAAGATCTCCGCCTTTATGCCCGATACCGCCAAGTGCCTTCTTAAATGTTCTTATAATAAGAGGAAGTGACTTAATAAGGCTAAGGATACCACCGCAGGCAACCGCACCTGCACCGATATATCTTACATAATTGCTCCAAAGTTCTGCAGGAGCCATATCTGCTATTGCTTTTGTAGCCGGGAATAAAATAGCACTGTCTCCGCCTAATGCACCTATTGTGTGCATAAGAGGCATGATAACGAACCAGCCTACAATCGCACCGCCAAACATGTATGACGCAACTCTTGAACCACAGATATAACCTACACCGATAAGGGCAGGTAAAACATCAAGACCAAATGCTGAACCCTTATAAACTGATATATCCCAGCTTATCTCCGATGGGAATAAAATAAGTCCGTCTGTTACAAACTTGTACAATGCAGAAATTCCAAGACCTGAGAATACAAGTTTTGATTTGCTTCCACCCTCTTCGCCTGCAAGAAGAACCTCAGCACATGCTGTGCCCTCAGGGAATGGAAGATTTCCATGTTCTTCAACAATAAGTGCTGTACGAAGCGGAATCATAAATAATGTTCCTATCACACCACCTGCAACGGCAAGTGCAGCAATTGTGAAAAATGAAGGCATCTGGATAGATGAATCTTCTCTTGCCCACATATAAAGTGCAGGAAGTGTAAAAATGGCACCTGCGGCCAATGATTCACCTGCTGAACCAATAGTCTGAACCATATTATTTTCAAGAATCGAATCTTTCTTTAAAATAAAACGAATGACACCCATTGAAATAACTGCTGCCGGTATAGATGCCGATACCGTCATACCTACTCTAAGTCCGAGGTAAGCATTTGCAGCTCCAAATACTACTGCCAGGATTATACCGAGAATAAGGGCTGTCGGTGTAAACTCAGGCATGACCTTGTCCGTTGGGATAAACGGCTTAAAGTCATTTTTTTCTTTGCTCATAAAAAAGTCTCCTTTTCCTTTTGTATAATAAAATTAAACTGCTTCTGACTGTAAAAATCACACCATTGCAAGGTAAAAACAGTGCAACAAAAAACATTATATATATGACCTCCCAGCATCATATATACAATACAGTCAGATTATAATTATATAATATCATACAACTATTTACAATAGCATATTTTTGTCAATTTTTTATGATTTTCCAACATTCTGACAGTTTTTCCAAATTGTAAGCTGCATTTGCCGGACTTGTAGACGGAAGTTTAATTATCTCCATGCCAGTCTTTTCATATTGGTACTTCATATACAGTTCATAAGCTTTGCCACCATTTGCATATATTCTGTCAACCGCTGTATTATTTAATATCACAGACAAATCGGCAGTTTTCACATTCTTTATCGAACTGTCACTTGAACCGATAATGTCACATTCAGCGATTACATCCCATACGGCTATATTATTTCTGAGCAGCATATCTTTTTTCTGATTTATGGTCTTTGGCAGGCTTTCCTCATCACACAGCCTTGCAATCAGTTTCCAAAACCTGTTCTGCGGATGACCATAATAAAAATTGTTTTCTCTCGATTTAACAGAAGGAAGCGTACCAAGAATCAATATCTTTGAATTCTTATCAAAAACCGGCTCAAACTCATGTTTTATATGTGTATATTCACTGTTCATATCTGCTTACTCCTCTTATTATGTCAATGCCTAATCTTTTTCTGCAAAACTTTTTCACTGCTGCTTATCATTCTCTTTGATTATTTTTCTAAGTTTTGCGGTATTTTCGGAAGATAATTTTAATGCCGTTCCCGGTTTATACTGTGGCTCAACATAGACCATTGTATCTTTTTCTTCAAAAACTATACCGAACACACAAAACTCACCTGCATTATTCTCAACTGCAAGATAATAACATTTTTGAGGCTCGGCAGCACCAAACCACAACTGACCGGATGTATCTCCCACACTCTCCATTTCAATGCTGCTTTCTTTTGTGAGAAATTCGTAAAGTTCACTCTTTGATTCGTCTGATGTCCATACTGCAATTCTTTTATCAGGATTAGCTTTTGATTTTGCTCTGACTCTTTCAAGCATTATTTCCCGTATGTCATCTGCATTTTTTATGTCCATTATGTTTTCCAAAAATTCACCCGCAGAAATCGATTTCTTTTCATTAACTTTTTTATCTGTTATTATATCATGATCTTTTAAACTTTCAAATCCCACACACTTTCCTATATACATGTCATCCGATTTGTTTTTATATACAATAAACTTTCTACTTTTACGCCCACCTATAAAATATATGTTTCCAGCAGAATACTTACTGTCATCCGGAGCATTTTCTAAAAATGGTGTCAGCTTTTCAGTATCGTCTGCCTTTTTTAGTTCTACTTCTTTATCCGTAAGTTTTTTTACCTCCTCGTCATTTAATAAGTACATGCTGTACAAATAACCGCTTTTATCATAATTCTTTGTATTTACATAAACCGCTGTATTCCGGCTGTTATAATAATCTTTAAGCTGCGTTTTTTCATCAGACAGACTTGTTTCTCCACCTATTATGGCATTCAGATTATTATTGCTTTGATTTATATCATAACGTATTTTTGCCTCCTTACACACACTCTCCAATAAACTTGTCTGCCACGCCTGCTTTCTGCTTCTCATATATCTGTATCCGGTAATACATCCAAAAACCAGAACCATACATATAACAGCAATACATATAATATGCGCTTTTGAACGTGGATTTTTTATCGGAAGTTTTTTTATGACTTTATATATCTTATCTTCAAACACCTTGTCATCTCTATATTCAAAACCGAAATCTTCCATTGAACTTTCCAAATCTTTATCACTGTAAATTTTAAATGCCTTTCTTATTAACTCATCGCCGCCGTCGAATTTCTTTTTATTTATTCCATGTACACCCATAGTAATCACTCCTTTCCGTCAAGGCTGTCCAACAGTTTCTTTCGTCCTCTGCTTATCTTTGACCTGACCGTATTATACGGAATTTCAAGCAAATCAGAAATTTCTCTCGGACTCATTTCATTTAAATAAAACAATGACAATACTTCACGATAGCCAAAATCAAGTTTTTCAATCGCCGCTACCACTCTTTTTAATTCCATTGAAACAAGCACCTCATTTTCAATGTCAATGTTTCCATCCTGCTCTGCTATATCGTCAATATTTAAATTTGACTGCCTGCTTTTTTTATTCTTTCTGTATATGTCAATAGCACAGTGGCTTATGACCGTATACACAAAGGATAAGGTTCTCGCTTCATCATAAAGGTCAATGCACTCCGTGTGTCTTGAAATTGCTATAATACAATTTTGTACCGCATCCTCTGCATCTTCTCTTTGGTTTAATATCTGCATTGCTCTGCCAAACATTTTATTTTTGTACAATGAATATATCTTCTCCAGTTTCTCCCTTTGACGTTCCTCCCACTTTTTCGCTTTCATCCCATGTAACATTTTTCCACCCCCTTCTAACCCTGCATTTTTTTCATAACCGTACATTTACAGCCTTATCAAAAATATCCGTTTTTTTGTTTCTAATACTTATAACGTCATATATACCCTTTTTGATGCAATTAAATCTTATAGAAATCAACCCCAACTAAAACAAAAAATGCAAATTCCATGTTTTATACTCCTATATAAATATAAGAATACACGAAATTTGCATTTTTGTTTGTGTTGTAAAGTTATTTTTGATTTATAGTAATTTTATCTTACTTCTTCTACTATTTGCAATACTTATCTCTAAGTTCTTTTAATTTATTCTGGTAAATCTCCTGCTGTTTCTTGTTTACAAGATAGCTCTTTACCTGACTTGCTATCTTATCATACTCAGGTACTTCACCCTCATTTTTGTCATCTACCCAGATAAGGTGATATCCAAACTGTGTTTTTACAGGCCCGATTACTTTGTTGAGTTCTCCATCAAACACAGCATTTTCAAATTCCTTAACCATCTGACCTCTGCCAAATGTCCCAAGACTTCCGCCTTTCTGTGCTGATGGGCATGTTGAATACTCTTTTGCTGCATCTTCAAAACTCTTTGCACCTGATTCGATTTCTTCTTTTATCTGATTTGCTTTGTCCTCATTGTCTACAAGTACATGCTTTGCTGTTGCCGATGCTTTTGATGCAAATTCTTTTGAATGTCCTAAAAAGTATTCCTTTGCCTCTGCATCTGATACTGAGACATCCTGTAAAAGTTTTGCCATAGCTATCTGGCTTAAAATATCTCTCTTTGCCATAACCATTGATGTCTTGAACATTTCTGTCTCATCTTTCTTTTCTTCCTCACCATACATTGCAAAAAGACAAATTTCCTCTAATCTTTCTTCGCACTGTTTACGGAACTCAGGCATACTTCTGTACATCTGCTGTTCCTGTGGCATTCCTGAAATAAATGTGTCTATATCGACATCTGTTATTGTGTAATTTCCAATTTTAGTGTTTACTTCTGACATGTTTATCCTCCGATTTTCAGTATTCTGTGTCAAATCATAAACACTATTATGAGGGAATAATCTAAAACTTGCAAGTGTTTTTGTGATTTTCGCCTACCTGATGGTAACAATCAGCCATAAAAAAGCCAATATCGAAAATTATTCTAATATTGGCTTTTTTATATTTACTGTATTTTCACAAAAATGACCATGCCCATTCTATACTACAAACTTAGAAACTTCATCATTTAATCTGCCTGCTGCCTCTTCTGCTTCCTTTAAATGATTGTTTACAATCGATGATTTATCTGCAACTGAAACTGTTCTGTCTGCAATATTTGTAGTTCCATTTGCGCTCTCATCAGCAGCAACGCTTATACCGTTTATTGACTCTAATATTGAAGATATTGACGCAAGTAATTCTTCTGACGTAGCACTGAAATCTGATATAAGTTCATTTACATTTGATGCATCTTCATTATAATATCCTGCAAGTTCATCAAACTTATGATAACTGTCAGTAACATCCGTTTCAACAAATTCAAGCATATGCTCTGCATCTGTCTTAAGATTCTCAACTGCCTTTTTAACAGCATCAGTCACACCCTGTATATTCTCAACATTTTCTTTTGACTGCTCTGCAAGATTTCTTATTTCATCTGCAACTACCGCAAATCCCTTTCCAGCCTCACCTGCTCTTGCTGCTTCAATAGAAGCATTGAGTGCAAGAAGATTTGTCTGGTCTGTTATGCCCATAATAGAATCAGCAAGAACATTTATCTGGTCTACAACCTTTGCGTCTTCCATTGCTTTTTCCAGTTCTGCTTTCATCGCTCTCTTTGTATCTCCTGCTTTTGCCCTTATAGCACTTGCATTATCCTTGCCTTCTCTTGCACGTTTATAAATCTGCTCAACCCTATTGGCTCCATCCTGTGCCCTCAATGCTATATTCTTTGCAGCATCTTCTATCTCATGTGACATTGTATTTATGCTCTCTGTAGTAGCTGCCGTCTCTTCCATTGATGCGGCAACTTCTTCCGTAGTCGCAGATACATATTCTATCTCTCCATTGAGTAAATCCATATTACTGTTAATGTCGGTTACAAGATTTTCTATCTGCCCTGCACCGCTCTTTACGCCACTGATAAGTTCCTTAAGATTTGAACGCATATTTTCAAGTATATTTGCAAGAATGCCAAAATCATCCTTTCTCTTTAAATATCTGTCATCAAGCTTACTTGTGAAATCACCATTTTCAAGTATACGCATCTCAGCTCCGACAGCCTCAAGCGACTTAACAATATTTGTGATTATAAGAATTATTACAGCTATAAGAAAAACTCCGATAGTTATATTTACAGTTGCAAAAATACTTGTCATTTTGTTTGAATATTTTGTAAGTTGACTTTGCTTTGCCGCTACCGTTTTGTCTATATCATCTGTATAATTTCCAGTTCCTATAACCCAGTCAAATTCTTTATAATAATATGTATAAGAACGTTTTGGAGAGGCTTTTGTCTCATTCTCTTTAGGAAAATAATAAGTTGTATATGCCTCTGTATTTTTCACTGAATCCTCAATCATCTGTCTGACCATCTTAAAACCTTTTGAATCCTCAGTGTCCATACGGTTGGTTCCCTCGGTATCACTTCCAAGAAGCACGACGTTGGTTCCATCTGACTGGTCAATCCAAAAATATCCACTGTCACCATATCTCATATCACGAATCTGGTCGGCCGCATTCTTCTTTGCTAATTCCTCCGTAAGTATACCACTTTGATACTGGTCATAATAATGTTTTGCCACGGATACTGCTGCTGAAACTTCTGATTTTATATTTTTATCATAAGATTCACGAATACTGCTTTCCATCTCCGCAACTGACTCATTGCTGATGTTCTTCATGCATTTTGCTGAAAAAATCGTTCCAAACAATAACGTTATAAGAACTCCTGCCATAATAAATAACATCTTAAATTTTACTTTTATATGTTTCATAGCTAACCTCCATTCTTTTCGGACAGTTTTTTACGCACATTCTGTTTGTGCATTTTTAATATATTCATTATATTACTTTAAGCTTTTTTATGCAACTTTTATTCACCGAAAACTGTAAAAAAAGGTAACAATTATATAAAAAAAGCGGATTGAAATACATTTCTGCATCAATATCCGCTTTCACTCTAAAAAACTTTATAAAATCACCGTTTTTTATCGTATATGATATTTTATGATGATATGTTTAATTATACAAGCTTTACAAATACTGCTGTCTTCCTTGAAACTTTAACAACTTTTCCGTCACTCTCTGCGTTTCCACCAAAACGATAGATTTCTTCTCCGAACTTTCCGTCAAAATCAAATGTAACATCTTCTGCTGAAGGATTTATAACTACAAGTATTTTTTCATCCTCACTGCTTCTTACATACGCAAGCGGATAAGTATCTTTCTTTGCAGCTACAAATTCTATTTCACCTTTGCTTAAAAGAGCCGCATGCTCTTTTCTGATTTTTATAAGCTTCTTTATCTCATTGTAGAGTGAATTTTTATCTGCTGCCTGATTTTTAACAGTCGGACGATTTTTATCACTGTCCTGTGCAACATAAAGCATCTCTTTCTTTGCACTGCTGAATCCCGCATTTACACTGTCATCCCACTGCATAGGTGTTCTTGAACCTGTTCTTTCATATCCTCCCTCTACAGATGTCAATCCCTCAACATATTTCATTCCAATCTCATCACCGTAATATATGAACGGTGCACCCGGCATTGATAAGAGGAATGCAAAAGCTATCTTAAGCTCATCACCCTTAATTTCCTGCGAAAGTCGTCCCATATCGTGATTTCCTGAAGGAATACACATAAGACCTTTCTTTTCTGACTTCTCATAATTATCAAGATATTTTTCTACAAAAGCTGACACATCGCCCTTTCCTCTTGAAGAAAAGAACGGTTCTTCACAACGGAACAAATCATTGTAATGGGATGGACCGAAATGAAGTAAGAAATCCATATGAAAACCACCCTGAAGCGATTTGTCAGGCTCTCCCCACTCTGAAACCATCGCAGCATCCGGAAATTCCCTGTCAAGAAACTCTCTGACATTCTGCCAGAGTTTTATAGTTCCCTTTCCGTCTTCATCATTTTTTACAAGCGAACCTGCCATGTCTACTCTGAAACCGTCTGCACCCATCTGAAGCCAGAAACGCATAACATCTTTCATCGCTTCAAGTGTTGCTTTCGGTCCCTCATCATCCATTGCCTGCTGCCAAGGACGCTCAGGTTTATAATATCCATAATTCAACGCCGGCTGGTGTGAGAAAAAGTTGACTGCGCATGAACCGTCTCTATCCGAAATTCCTCTTATGCATCCCATTCCCTCCGGTGATTCCCATATATTGTCTGTCCAGACATATCTGTCCGTAAATTCGTTCTTCTCAGCTTTCATCGACTGCTTAAACCACTCATGCTGTACAGAAGTATGTCCCGGAACAAGGTCAAGAAGAATATGCATATCTCTCTTGTGTGCCTCTCTGAAAAGATTTGCAAGATCCTCATTTGTACCATATCTAGGTGCAACCGTGTAATAATCTTCAACATCATAACCCGCATCACCGAAAGGCGACTTGAAACATGGATTTATCCAGATAGCATTACATCCAAGTTCTTTTATGTAGTCGAGTTTCTCCGTAATACCATTTATGTCACCTATACCATCTGCATTTGTATCATTAAATGACTGCGGATAGATTTCATAAAAAACTGCATTGTCAAGCCACTTTGGTCCTTTTGCCGTATTGTTCATTTTTAATCCTCCTGATATTATTTTTGACTTCCTGTTAAATTAACAATATAATAATATTTGATGTAACGTAAATTCTAGCAAAAAAGTTTTGAAAACTAATACTATACTATTGTACTTTGATAGATTGTATTTAAACGAGGACTAACATGGCTAAAAAAAATATACTTAAAGAAAACAGACATCACAGCAATGCTCTCATACCATTCAGCTATTATAAAAGTTCTATCCCCGAACTCTTTCCGTTTGTCCCCATGCACAGCCATTCTGAGTGGGAACTCAATTTCATTACCGACGGTGAGGGATTTTTTATTACAGATAAACAAAAAATAAAAGCATGTGCAGGAGACATTATTCTGTTTTTCCCACACATGCTGCACGCTATTGAAACCGATGCCAAAATCATTTATGATACAGTAGTTTTTAACACTGATATGCTCGGAAACACAAACGACCGCTGTTTTTCGCAGATACTTTCCCCGATGTGCAGTCTCTCCGCCGAACTTTTACACATTACGGATAAAAATAACTATTATGAAGAGATGCACTGCTGTGCCGCAAATGTTGTAGACTGTGCAATACAAAATTCTCCGCAGTCAGACCTTCTCATGAAAGGTGAACTTTCACGTTTTTTATGGTATGCACTTTTAGGCAATTCAATAAAATTTATTAAAAATCAGACCGGCAGCAATGAAATCCGTCAAATTCTCTACTATATAAATGAGCATTACAACGAACCTCTTACAATAGAATTTCTTGCGGCTAAAACACATCTGAGCAAAAGCTGGTTTATGCGTAAATTTCATGACACGGTAGGTGTCGGTGCTATTGAATATATAAATAAACTCCGCATACAAAAAGTATGCGAAATGCTTCTTGACGGCAGTAAAATAGCAGATGCCGCTTTTGAGTGCGGTTTTCAAAATCTTTCAAACTTTAACAGGCTTTTTAAGGCTATGGTCGGCTGTACACCGAGGGAATATACACGTTAAACCTGTCAGCCCGGCATTTTAATTCTGCTTTTTTATCACTGTCCTTTTTATCAACATTTCAAAACACCATGTTCCCTCAAAATTTTTTCAATATCTGTTCCTTCAATCTTCTTTAAAATCACATTTTTTACCATATTTACAGGCTTTGGAAGATTCATATCAAGCGGCGATTTTCCATCCATAAGCCTTACCGAACTCTCAATCAAATCTCTTACATCATATGTGCTTCCCCATACTTCCGGTACTGCCCTGTCGACTTTAAATAATCCATAGACAGCCTCCATTGCCGTTCTAACTGAATATTCCGTTGTAAATATAGTATCTCTCGGTGTTTCTGCAAATTGCCCCAGAAAAGCTGCATTGACACTTCCATCAGGAATAACATCCGGTCTGTCACCTTTTCTTCTTGGCATAAAAAACGCCGTTATATAAGGCAGCATAGTCGGTATACAATTCGTATGCTCTTTCGCAAATTCATCAATTTCATTTACCGCAACTCCAATATGATAAAGCCATTCTGCCGCAATCTCCCATCCGCTGCATTCCTTCATCGGCTTCTTTATATAATCACCTGCTGCATCTGTAAACAATCCGTAAATCCATACGCATACCTCGTCTTTTTTCTGTTTTTTAAACTGCCCCTGTCTGTTTATAGTCCAGCTAAGCAGCCATGATGAATCCATACAGCTTACAATACCGCCTGTAACAACTTTTCCTGAACGAGGGTCTCTTTTACATATTTTTTCAATATACGAGATAATCTTATCATCGGATGTCGTAAGTGTCGCTGATTCCCACTTTGACTTTTCAATATCAGAACAAAATTTCTCGGGATTTCCAAACGCTCTGTCCTGTTTTGCAATATTTTTCCAGAGACTCCAGCATCCGCTCTCCCTAATCTCTGCATTGCCGACAGGCGCATGGTAATGGTCACCGTAAATTGTACTCTCTGTACAGCTTCCGTTTGTAATAAAAACGAAATCATCCTCCGTAAGTTCAATTTTCTCTTTTTTTCCTGACACAACACACTCAATAGTCTTTGCTGTCTTTTTATTTCCTTCTATGTCAAATATCACATTTGTAACTTCAGTATTAAATTCAAAAGAAACCCCGGCATTTTCAAGATATTTGAGCATAGGCATGATAAGCGATTCATACTGATTGTATCTTGTAAATTTCAATGCCGAAAAATCAGGAAGTCCCGCTATGTGATGAATAAAACGCTTGAAATAAAGCTTCATTTCCAACGCACTATGCCAGTTTTGGAAAGCAAACATTGTTCTCCAGTAAAGCCAGAAATTAGACTCAAAAACTTCATCATCAAAAAAATCCTCGATTTTTTTATCGTATAACTCTTCATCAGCGGTAAAGAACAATTTCATAATCTCCATACACCCTTTACGGCTAAGACCGAATTTACCACCAAGTTCTGCATCCTTACCTCTGTTTACGGTTGCTCTGCAAATTGAATAATTCGGATCTTCCTTATTAAGATAATAAAACTCGTCCAAAACTGATTTATCCTTCTTTTCTAAAGAAGGTATGCTTCTGAATAAATCCCACAGACACTCAAAATGTTCCTCCATCTCTCGTCCGCCACGCATTATATACCCTCTCGAGGCATCATTTATTCCGTCGCATGCACCCCCGGCAATATCGAGTGCTTCAAGAATATGGATATTTTTTCCGGGCATTTTTGCATCTCTTACAAGAAAGCATGCTGCCGCAAGTGCACCGAGTCCGCTTCCGACAATGTATGCGGATTTTTTCTCAATTCCGTCAGGCTTTTTAGGTTTTGCAAATGCCTCATAATTACCGCTTGCATAATAAATTCCCTTACTGTTTTTTTCATGCTTCCCAAGTTCCGTATTTTTATAATCAGAATGTTGACTGCGGCTTTTTCCATTACATTGACATTTATCCTTTTTTCTCCCTGAATCAGTACATCCCTGTGTTTGATTATCCGAATTATTATCCTTTGCAAACTTTGCCTTATATAAAGCCGCCGCACCTGCTCCAACTGCAATAACCGAAGCTGTTTTTATAATTTTCTTATTCATATTATCAGTCCCCATTTCTACTCTTTTTTGCATAAAGTCGTATTCTCTTTCCATACTTGTCACATCTATACATGAATAAGTATTCCCCCCAAAAAAAATAAAAATTCCTGACAATTTAATTTTAATTTAAGCAAGTATAAAAATGACAAATATAACATCTTTTTGTAATAAAAACACAAATTTTCAAATAGCTTTATCTGCTTATTCTTGTTATAATTAGTGACACTATATTTTATTATGAACTATAAATTATTTACCATTTACAGAAAGGATTTACTAATGAAAAAACGCCTATCACATTTTATTTGCTGCCTTCTCACTTCTTGTATTATGTTATCTGAAACATGTACCCAGGCAGCAACCTATCAGCCAGAAGCACAAAATATATCTGCTCAGGCTGAAACTTCAACTACAGTAAGCACTTTTGACGATTTTTTCAAAGCTTTAGGAAAATATAAACATATTATTGTAGCTAAATCATTCCAAACAGCAGCATCTTCCGACAAAAACGGACAAACTATCCCAATAGACATTCCTGCCAACACTACTATTGAGGGCAAAGACGGCTCTACAGTCGGCATTGTCTGCCGTGGTCCTATTCAGCTAAAAGGAGATAATGTTACTTTTAAAAATTTACAGTTGCATTTTGAATCAAGCGATGCAATGGGCAGCGTTCCACAGCGTGAAATTTTTCTTGCCGGCCACAGCCTTACTTTAGATAAAGTAGATACACATTTAGAGGGTGCCGGTGACACACTTGGCGGATTTGGAAGTTCGGAAAAAGAACTTCTCCCGACAGTATACGCCGGAGGATTTTATACAAACACCGATATAGGAACCAATGCATCATTTACCGTAATAAATGCCACAAGCAAAACTATTATTAAAGATATTATTATGGGACATGATGATAATAAAAATAAGTATACTGCATATACAGGCAAAGCCTCACTTATTTTAAATGAATACACTCAGCTTCGCGGAACAATATCAACCGAGGCTTCTTCAAGTGCTTCTATATTACTGACAGGAACTACAAAACAAGACTTTGCAGCATCTTCTATTATCGGTAACGATAATACAACACTCACTATTGACGGCTGTAATACCACAACAAAAATGCCTGTCAACGGAATAGGAAACATACATGTAACAAACAGCGGAACTTTTGCACCTTCCGACACATCAAACTTGAATAATATATCTGTTGATAATGGCGGTTTTCTTGACCTTACAGCTATGCCCGATGCCACTATAAACGGAAATTTCACAGGCGGAAACAGCACACAGAAAGCAAATATAATTGTCTCCCGCGACGGACATATAAATATAAACAAAACAGCAAGTGGAGTATCACAGCTTTATATTACAAGTTCGTCACAATCTTGCGCTGATACTCCTTTTGAAAATTTTAATTATATAACTGCAAAAGGTGATTCTTCAAATGCTGAGTTTAACTTTACAGATAAACTTTTAAAAGCCGGATACAGCCTTGTACAAAACAATAATACATGGACATGCAAATATGATGCAGCATCAGCCAAAGATGACATTGCTTCAATTGATGTGACAGATTATCCGTCTGATATTCTTATAGATAAGCTGCCTACAGATAGCAATGATATAGAAGAAAACTCTCCTTCTATGAATATCACTTGGAAAAAGAGTACAGGAACTCCTTGGGATAAAGATATTGCCGCACAACACGGTTTTTGGGAGTATATGGCAGTTGTCCGCACTGACTACTGGAGTAAAGATAACAGTAACGTTAATTCAAATACCAAATATATACCCCAATTTCATTTAGATTACACCGATGAAAACTCCGGAAAATATTATCTTCTCCGCAAAGATGCTATAAATATTGAAAGCGGAAAATATACATTTATTTTCTTTTCAGAATCTATTGACGATAAAAAGCTTAATACCATAAGCGATGTCAAGGCATTAAAAAACATTATCAAAGCAACAATAGAAATTAACATAACAAACGGTACTGCAACCACAGAACCTACTACAGAACCTACTACAGAACCTACTACAGAACCTACTACGGAACCGACTACGGAACCATCCACGGCTCCGACTACGGAACCTACTACTGAGCCGACCGCAGAACCTACTACAGAGCCAACTACGGAGCCTACTACAAAGCCTACTACGGAACCGACCACGGAACCGACCACGGTACCATCCACGGTACCATCCACATCCCCGACTGTACCGGTTCAAACTAATAAACCGTCAGGAGGCTCAGGTTCCGGTTCAAGTTCGAACGGCAGCACACCGACCACTTCAAAACCAACTACGGCACCATATGCAAGCCCTGATGTAAAACCTACATCGTTTCCGACTAATGAACCTACGGCAACAGTAAAGCCTGCAGATACTGCCGTCCCTACTATAGTTCCAATTGCTACAGTACAACCGAATACCCAAAAACCTACTACAGCTCCAACTGAACCTGCTACTACACCGACCACACAACCGACTGAGCCTGCTACTATACCGACAACACAGCCGACTGAACCTACTACAGTTCCAACAAACAAACCTACCGCAACGCCGGCTCATAAACATAAAATTACTCAGGTTTTAAAAAAGGCTACATGCAAAAAGAGCGGTAGTATAACTTATATTTGCCAAACCTGCAAAAAGGTTATTAAAAAAACTACAATACCTGCTTTGAAAAAAACTTCAATAAATAAAATTAACTCAGGTAAAAAAAGCCTTACAATAAACTTTAAGAAGCAATCAAAAAATACAAGCGGCTATCAGATTTCTTATTCTGTCAAAAAAACTTTTGCGGATGACAAAAAGAAAACAGTTGCGAATTTTAATTCCTCATCGGCAACCATTTCAGAATTAAAGTCTAACAAAAAGTATTATATAAGAATACGCACTTACAAAACCGTTAAGGTTAATGGCAAAAATGTTAAAATGTACGGAACATGGTCTAAAACTAAGACAGCCACTACAAAATAAATATTAATATATAAACGCATTAAAATAACCTGTCGATTTCTACTCAAAACGACAGGTTATTTTTTTAATTTCTGCGTCAAGGTAAACACAACGAAAATAATTCATTCCTTATTTTTGTTTATTATGTTTACCAAAATATATATTATAAAAAATTAAACCGGCTAACACAAAAACATCTATTCCATAAAAAATAATTCTCTTATTTCTATTTGCTTTTATCTCCTTTAATGACAATTCTTCACTGTTATTTAATATATCCTGCCCATACTTTGTTGTATATTCCGATTTCTTATAATCATAAGAATTGCACAATAATCCAATCCATTTATATGTAATCTTCTGTCCTCTAAGGTCTGTAAGCGTTATATATTTATCGCTAAACTTGCAATATATTGTATTTACATCTCCTTTATCAGAATATGTCGGAAACGAAAAACTGTTTCCAAAATACACGAGTTTCTTAGTATACATTCCGGCAGGTCTAAAATAATCAACAGGAAGCGTCAAACCACTACATGTCCAATTGTATATCATAACGTCATCACAATATACATTTAAAAACGGCATATGTTCTTTTTTATTTTTATCATAGATATATACTCTTTTTTCATTATTATTATCTATTTTATAAAATTGTCCGTTAGCATCAAGCTGCTTGTAATAACCTATTCTTACTTTATTAGGGAACAAAACCCATGCTGTAATAAATAATGCAACAACTATAAATACCCCTATTAAATTTATTAATGCCCTTTTTTTCATATATCCCTCAACTCCCAATTTCCAGCCTTTTTCTCAAATCCCGTCTATTTTTCGTTCTCAATCTGCTTTATTGTTGACATAATATCAGTTTACCCAGTCAATTTCTATTGTAATTTTTCACAGATATAATTTTTAATTTTGTATATTTTTAACAGACGTCATGCAGTAAACATATTTTGTTATAAAGATAAAATATGCCTGAAACTTCTTTCTAAATCAACTCATTGATTTAAAGAAAATTTCAAGCATATCTTATACCTTTTTACACCTTACGGTGCATCTATTTAATTTTGTTCCCTTTAACTATTTTATTTAATTAACATGTTAAAAATATGATTTTCCATGCCTGATATACACATTTCTGCTCTGTTAATTTTTTACAGTTTCCAAATATCCTCATTATACTGAGCGATAGTTCTGTCTGATGAGAAGAAACCTGCCTGACTTATATTTACGAGCATTTTCTTTGCCCATGCTTCTCTGTCCTTAAAGTCTGCATATGCCTTTTCCTTTGTTTCAACATAACTGTCAAAGTCAAGGAATGTCATGAACCAGTCTTTATTTAAAAGTTCATTTTTAAGGCGGTTAAGCTGTGTCTCGTCTCCAACTTTGAGCATCTGCTCTCCTGTAATAAAGTCAACAGCCTCTTTAAGTGCCGCATTCTTCTCATAATAATCTCTTGATACATAATCAGCTTTTGCATAATGTTCTATTACTTCGTCACTTTCTGCTCCGAAAATATATATATTATCATCACCTACAAACTGATGAATTTCCACATTAGCTCCATCTTCCGTACCAAGTGTGATTGCTCCGTTAAGCATAAATTTCATGTTTCCTGTTCCACTTGCTTCTTTTGATGCAAGAGAAATCTGCTCTGAAATATCACATGCCGGAATAAGTCTCTCTGCCATTGTTACATTATAATTTTCTACCATAACAACATTGAGATATTTATTTACTTCAGGATCATTATTGATAATCTCCTGTAAGCATAAAATAAGATGAATAATATCTTTTGCAATAATATAAGCCGGAGCTGCCTTTGCACCAAATATAACTGTGATAGGAGTCTCTGGGATGTTACCCTTCTTAATCTCAAGATATTTATGAATTACAAACAATGCGTTTAACTGCTGGCGTTTGTACTCATGAAGACGCTTAACCTGAATGTCAAATATTGAGTCAGGATTAAGTGTAATATTCTGAGTTCTCTTTATATAATCAACAAAGTCTGCTTTATTGTCCGTTTTAATCTTAAGAAGTGTGTCAAGTGCTCCCTTATCTGAAAGATATTTTTCAAGCTTTTTAAGTTCTTCTGCATCTTTCTTGTAACCATCACCAATCCACTCAGTAATCTGGTCTGTAAGTTCCGGATTGCAATGGAGAAGCCATCTTCTGAATGTAATACCGTTTGTTTTATTATTGAACTTCTCAGGATAAATTTTATAGAAATTGTTAAGCTCCGATTTTTCAAGAATTTCAGTATGAAGTGCTGCAACACCATTTACACTGAATCCATAATGAATATCTATATGAGCCATATGAACAGTATCATTCTTATCAATAATGACTACACTCTCGTCATCAAAACGGCGGCGTACTTTATCGTCAAGAACTTCAATAATAGGTACAAGCTGCGGTACGACTTCTTTAAGGAATGAAATCGGCCATTTTTCAAGTGCCTCTGCGAGAATTGTATGATTTGTATATGCACATGTTTTTGAAACAATCTCAATTGCCTCATCCATGTCAATTCCTTCTTCTGTCAAAAGACGGATAAGTTCCGGAATTACCATTGTAGGGTGTGTATCATTTATCTGTATTACTGCATAATTGTATAAGTCATGAAGATTACTTCCCTTTTTCTTACATTCATCTATTATAAGTCTTGCACCATTGCTTACCATAAAATACTGCTGATAAATTCTTAATTTTCTTCCATCATCGTCACTGTCGTCCGGATAAAGGAATAATGTAAGATTTTTTGCAATATTCTTTTTATCAAAATCAATTCCATCTCCTACAATACTATCATCTACTGTATCAAGATCAAATAATTCAAGTTTGTTTGTTCTGTTATCATATCCTGTTACATCTATCTCGTACATTCTTGACTGAACAGTAAAATCTTTAAACTGAACAGGATAACTTACATCTGTTTTTCTAAGGAATGTATTCTCCTCAATCCAAGGATTTGCTGTTTCTTTCTGTCTGTTGTTCTCAAATACCTGCTTAAACAATCCAAGATGATAATTAAGACCGATACCGGAACCGTTAAGACCAAGACTTGCAATCGAATCAAGGAAACATGCTGCAAGACGACCAAGACCACCATTTCCAAGTGAAGGCTCTGCTTCAATCTCTTCAATCTCTGCAAGGCTCACACCGTTGTCAGCAAGAACTTTCTTTACATCGGCATAAATCCCAAGATTTATAAGATTGTTTGAAAGAAGTTTGCCTATTAAAAATTCTGCCGAAATGTAATAAACTTTCTTTCCCGTATCTTCCTGTACTTTTTCTTCTGACATTTCTTTTGCAATGTTTAAAAGTGCAACATAAATTTCCTGCTTGCTGCTGTCAGCTATGCTTTTACCAAGTTTTTGTTCTAAAATGTTTTTGATATCCATAACGCTATCCTTTCTTTGTTCTCCATCCATTGTTTATACTGCAACATTTTTTCTCTATCTCTTATCCATATCCTTATTCACAACCTGATGTGAATATTTAGTTTCAATTACCTCTCACAGTTTTATGTGCGGTAACCGTTCTTAACTTTGTGACTATAATATATCATTTTGATGAGCACAGTTCTTGTCTTTTCCTAGCACGATATGATACAATACTATCATTTAGAGATATTTTTTAGGGAGGTTTTATACGAATGAATCAAATTGAAAAAAATAAATACCACGAAACCAAGTCTCACTCCAGTGAGGAATTTTTATTTAATACCTATCCTTGTTCCATTCCGACAGATTTTCCAAGTGTTCCTCTGCACTGGCATAATGATATGGAGCTTATTGTTATTAAACACGGCTCAGCAAAGGTTACACTTAACCTTACTCCACATCAGCTTTCCGCAGGTGATATTCTGGTGGTTCTCCCTGAAAATCTTCATTCTATTGATTGTGCCATCGGTGACAGATTAGAATATGAAAATATTATTTTTAAAAAGGAACTTCTCAGCTTTGCTACTAATGATATTACTATGTCTAAATATCTTACTCCTTTTTTTAATGGTGATTTTCCCATTGTCACACATGTACATATGGGCTATTCTTTCTATTCCCATTTTGTAAAAATAATAAATACAATGGATGTTCTTTGCGATAAAAAAGAGTTTGGCTACCAACTTGCCATTAAGTCATGCCTTCTCGAACTGATACATATTATGATAAGGCATCCGCCTAAAACAGAGGAAAATAAAAAATCCGAAAAATCAGTAGATAAAATCAAAGAAATACTTACATATATGGAACAGCATTATACTGAAGAAATTTCAATAGAAAAAATAGCAGAAATCTGCCACTACAGCCCATCACATTTTATGAAGTTTTTTAAAAATCATATGGGAACAAGTTTTATTAAATATCTGAATGATTTCCGCCTGATAAAAGCACGAACCAGAATTCTTACAACAGAGGAAAGCATTCTTGAAATAGCAGGATACTGCGGTTTTAACAATCTTTCACACTTTAACAGACAATACAAAAAAAAGTATGGAATAACTCCGTCTATGACGAGAGGGGTATAAATTCTTATTCTTTTGAACTTTCATTTATTAAAAGAAATACCCCTCACTTTCAGCCTGAGTAATTGTTATTTTTTATACTTTTCAATCTTACATTTATGTGTTTTATCCTTTTTGTCATACGTTATCCCTACGATAAATACATCCCCTGTATATGATAAAAGAGATTCTGGACACAAATTTTTCTTAATCTGTTCTAATGCAGTCTTCACATTTTTATTCCATTTAAGTTCAATCAACAATGCCGGATAAATATTGATATATTCCGGTTTAGGCAGATACACAAAATCTGCAAATCCTCTGCCTGCCGGAAATTCACGAATTGGCGTAAAATAATATTTCATCGAACTAAGATAAGCAATTGTCAACACACTGCTCAGTGAATTCTCATCATTATACCTGATTGCCGATGTATATTGCATATGAATTTTTTCAATAACTGCCGAAACTGTCTCCTCATCCATATCAAGGGTTGCATCTAAAAGGCTGTCTCATATTTAACACACAATTTTTTTACCTCATCCTGTGTAAATCCAATATACTTTGCAATCTCACCTGCATCCAGCATAGTGTATTCATCAAAATTATTAAGTGCAGACTGTGTCTTTAACTTTTTTATAGGCAAAATTCCTGTAATATACGCAAGCCCTATATACTTCATAGGTTCAGACCCCTTAAAAAGACCTCTTAAAAAATTTATATATTCCTCCTGCACATCAAGCTGTGCCGCTTCATCTCTTATCAAAACATCCCATTCATCAATAATTATTATAAACTGTTTTCCTGTTTTTGCATTTATTTTTGATAACGCATCAGGAAGAGACTCTATTTCTTCAGAAATAATTTCATGAAATTCTTCCCTAAGTTCATTCAATGTATTTCTAGTATAGCGTTTTCTAAATAACTGAACCATTTACGCAGAATATTTTTCAGAAAGTGCATGTCAAAAAACGTAGGCGTAGCGGGCTACGCTGAGGATTTTTGGCATGTGCTATCGGGAAAATAGGCAAGTAATATGGTTTAGTTAATTTAAAAACGCTATACTAGTAATATAATCGACCAGTTTTTTCGGATTTCCAGCAGGTTCTAAACACCACTGTACATCAAAATGAATTACATTATACTTATTTAAGTTTTCTTCAAAATTCTCCAAACTTCCTATTTTTAAGTCTGAAAATAATTTCTTTGAATCACATCCCCTGCTGTAATACGCCGTAAGCATATCTGCCGTAACCGATTTTCCAAAACGCCTTGGACGACTGTTACATATAAAGGCTGAGTTAGTATTTATCATCTGATTAGTAAAATCAAGAAATTCTGTCTTATCAACATATATTTTAGAATTTAATGTTCTTTTAAATGCAGCATTATCCGGATTTAAAAATCTACCCAATCCCCCACGCTCCTTCCTGAAATCTTTACCCACACATGCTAAATCATATCATTTTCACATTATGTACAATTATATTATGCCTCGTTAATTTAATCAAGCCGAGTTCCATTACACAACAAAAAAACTGTGGATTCATCATAAATCCACAGTTTTTTATTTATAAAATTCATACCTTTAATTACAAAATCCAACAACCATACTACCCACATACCAACAGGCAATTTTCTAAATTCTTCCATACAACTTCATTTCAGCATGAAGAACCTCTGCCAATGTGTCATTGTACGCTCCCGGCAGACATCTCCAGCTCCAATTTTTATCACTGAGCGTTGAAGGAGTATTCATTCTTGCAGATTTTCCAAGTCCCAATATATCCTGCATCTGCATGATTGCCGTATCTGCAATACAAGCCCACGCTGTACGCATCATACCCCAGTGATAACCTTCTGCTTCTGAAAGTCTCATATATTTCTTCGCATATTCTGCATCTTCTTTTGATATTACGTCAAACCATCCAAGAATTGTATCATTATCATGAGTTCCCGCATAAACGACACAATTTTTGTTATAGAGATGCGGAAGATATCCTGATTCTGTATCTCTGCTGTCAAATGCAAACTCGAGAACTTTCATTCCTGGAAAACCTGTATCTTTAAGAAGCTGTCTGACTGAATCCGTCAAAAATCCTAAATCTTCTGCTATAATAGGAAGCTCTCCCAATTTTTCGTTTATTACATTAAACAGATCAATTCCAGGTCCTTCTTTCCACTCTCCATTTCTCGCTGTTTTTTCACCGTACGGTATAGAATAGTACGCATCAAATCCTCTGAAATGGTCAATGCGAAGAACATCATATATTTTTGTCTGATATGCTATTCTGTCAACCCACCAGCTGTAGTTCTGCTCTTTCATAAGTTCCCAGTTAAATAATGGATTTCCCCAAAGCTGTCCGTCTGCAGAAAATCCATCAGGTGGACACCCTGCAACACTTATCGGAATAAGATTATTATCAAGCTGGAACTGGTCAGGATTTGCCCAGACATCCGCACTGTCTGATGATACATAAATAGGGATATCTCCTATTATTTTTATTCCATTCTCATTTGCATATGCTTTTATTTTCTTCCACTGACTGAAAAACAAAAATTGAACACATTCCCAGAATTTTATTTCATCTTTTAACTTTTCTCTCTCTACCGAAAGTGCCTTGTTATCTCTTTTTCTAAGAATTTCAGGCCATTCAAGCCATGAAACTCCATTCTGTTCATCTTTTATTGCCATAAAAAGCGCATAATCAGAAAGCCACTTTTCATTTTCAGTCCTGAATTCAGAAATTAGTGTCTCATATTTTTCCTCAGCTGCTTTAGTTGCTTTTTTTAATACACTAAATCTCTTTTTATAAAGCAGACCATAATCTGCTTTTTCCTGATTATCTCCCCAATCTATATTTTCATAATCACTTTTTTCAAGCAGACCTGCTTCACACAAATCATCCAAATCTATCATATATGGATTTCCGGCATATGAAGAAAATGATTGATATGGTGAATCTCCATAACTTGTAGGACATATGGGCAATATCTGCCAATATGACTGCCCTGCCTTATGTAAAAAGCGGACAAATTCTCTTGCTGCCTCTCCCATTGTTCCTATACCATATGGTGATGGTAATGAAGTAATAGGCATTAAAATTCCTGCTCTTCTCAAAGTTTTTTCCTCCTTTTACATTTCATAATTAAATTTTTCTAACGCTTTCTCTCTCAAGAAGCTGGAATGGCACTGATACATCTCTTCCCTCTCCCGGATAATGTATCTGCCTAAGCATAAGTTCTACTCCCTCTCTAGCCATTCTGTCTGTATCCTGCCTTATAGTTGTAAGTCTTGGAATACAATAATTAGAAAGGCTTATTCCGTCAAATCCAACCACTGAAATATCGTCAGGCACTCTTTTTCCTGCATCACATATTGCACGCATTGCACCGACTGCAATTGTATCACTGAGTGCAATTATAGCCGTGACACCTGATACCTGCTTCAAAAGTTTCTTTGCTGCCTGATACCCGTCTTCCATAGAATAACGACACGGTATATACGCTTTTTTTTCTTCAAAATCAATTCCATTTTCTTTAAAACTTCTAAGACATCCTTCATATCTGCTCGAACTTATCTGAGTTGCGGACAATGTTCCACCTATAACTCCGATTTTTTTATGTCCCTGTTTTATAAGATAACTTCCGACCTGATATGAAGCTTCCTCATCATCCGTATAAAATGATGAAAGATTGCTTATGTTCAAACTGCCCGCACTGTTAGTCAACAATACACAAGGAACTTCTATGCTGTCAAAAGCATCAAAATAATCAAGATTTCCTCCCAAAAATATTATCCCTTTGGGATTTCTGTCCCTGCACAATGAAAGTGCACACTCTACTTCATTTGCATCCTCATCTATATAAGAAACTTCTGCATTTTCACCGTTTCTAGAAAATAACATTTGCATTTTTTCAAGAATATCAGCAAAAAGCATATTCTGATTTCCCTTAACTATAATAGAAAGAGATGATACCGACTGCCTTTTCAAGTGTCTTGCATTTGTATTTGGCTGAAAGTTGCTTTCTTCTATAACTTCCATTATCTTTTTTCTTGCCTTATCACTAACATCGGAATGATTATTCAATACACGGGATACGGTTCCTATACCATATCCCGATAATTTGGCGATATCTTTTATGGTCATACATTTTCCTCGCTTTTCTTCTGTTCCGGAACATCCCCTGCAGAATACTCCGAATAAAATGTATTTTAACCCTTAACCGCACCAGCTGCAACGCCCTTAATGATATATTTCTGACAACATAAGTAAAATACTACTACCGGAATAACTGCCATAATAAGACAAGCCATAATAGCTCCCATATCAACTCTTCCGTAGCTGCCCTTCATATACTGGATAATAATCGATATAGTCTTATATTTCTTAATATCAAGTGTAAGATATGGAAGAAGGAAGTCGTTCCAAATCCACATTGCCTCAAGGATTCCTACTGATATAAGCGTTGGTTTCATCATTGGTATTACAACGTTAAAAAATGTTCTTATTGGACTGCAGCCGTCAATCATGGCTGCCTCCTCAACTTCGATTGGAATTGATTTTACAAAGCCGCAGAACATAAATACCGCCAGACCTGCACCAAATCCAAGATATATTATCAAAAGACCCCATGGTGTATTAAGTCCAAGAGAATCTGCTGTTCCTGATAATGTAAACATTACCATCTGGAACGGAATTACCATTGAGAATACGCAAAGAAGATAAATTGCTTTTGTAATCTTTGTCTGTACTCTTGTGATAAACCATGCACACATTGAACAGCATACAAGAATAAGTAATACACCGCCTACCGTAATAAATACGGTCCAGCCTACTGCCTTAATAAATTCATATTTTGTTATAGCCTCTTTAAAGTTTTCCATTCCGACAAATGTCTTTGATGACGGAAATTTAAATGGTTCAAGACTTATATATGTCTTTTTCTTAAAAGAGTTCATCAATACAACAATAATCGGTGATACAAATATTATTGATATAATCGTAAATAATAATGTTGCTAAAATTCCTTTTACCCTTTTCATTACTGCTGCACCTCCTTACTTCTTGTAAGTCTAAGCTGTAACATACTTATAACTATTACTGCAAGGAAGAAAATAACCGCCTTAGCCTGACCTACACCTTCATAACCTACTCTTCCATAGAACGTATCATAAATATTCAATGCAAGCATCTCAGTCTTGTGAAGCGGTTCACCACCTGTAAGTGAAAGGTTCTGGTCAAAGAGCTTGAATGAGTTTGTTATTGTTAAGAATGTACATATTGTTATTGATGGCATCATATTAGGAATAGTAACATGGAAAAGTCTCTTCCATGCATTTGCTCCATCAATCATAGCAGCTTCTTTTAATGAATCAGGTATTGCCTGTAAACCTGCTATGTAAACAATCATCATATAACCTATCTGCTGCCAGCAGATTAAGATTACGAGTCCCCAAAAACCTAATTTTGCATTTAATTTTAATGCCATGTCAAATTTACTGAATATACCATCAAATATAAGCTGCCAGATATATCCAAGAACAATACCACCTATAAGGTTTGGCATAAAGAATATTGTTCTGAAAATATTTGTTCCTTTAATTTTCTGTGTAAGCGCAAGTGCAAGTGCAAATGCCAAAAGATTAACAAGTATCAGCGTTACTACCGCGAATATGGCAGTAAATCCAAATGCATGAGGGAATGTTGAATCCTTAAATGCTTCTGCATAGTTGCTAAATCCCACAAAAGATGCATCCTTGATAGTGGTAAATTTACAAAATGATAAATAAATTCCTTCGATAAATGGCACGATAAATCCAATTGTGAATGCCGCCATAGTCGGAAGCAAAAATACCGGCCAGTATTTTTTTATTGCTTTTTCCATAATAATCCTCATTTCTGCACATATCCACTGTGCATAACGCAAAAAACGTAGCTGTTCCCTTTTTCACTGCCTAATACATTACTGTGTATAAAGTATAAAGCAGCTATTGTTTAATACAGGGGACACGTTTGACCGTCTCCCCCATATATTAGTCTGTCCACATTAGTAAATAATTTGTGATATAACTAATGCTTAATAGTCTGTAATTTAAAATTATTTCTTAGCTGCTGCGGCCTCTTTTGCCCATCCGTCAACGAATGCTTTCTTTACAAGATCCCAATTTGCATCTGTCTGCTTAGAAGCATATGTTGTAAGAGCTGAACCAAGGTCATTTTTCCATTTCTCAGATGGCATAGTTGTGAAATTCCATGTTACAGGTTTCTTACCCTGATTTACATAGTCATTTGCAATGTTTACAAGAGGATTGTCAGATTCAAGGTTTTTCTTAAATGGAATAACAAATCCCATTCCGTCCTGTCCTGAAGGCATAGCCCCTGCTGCTCCACACATACATTTAACTGCTGTCTCGTCAGTTACACACCAGTTCATGAAATCAAGTGTTGCCTGAATATCTTCTTTAGATGCTTTCTTGTTTACACACCAGTAATTCTCTGTACCTGTACAAAGTCCCTGATCTTCTTCTCCGTCTACACCGATGTAGATAGGAAGCATTCCAAGATTTTCATCTCCGATGTCTGCTATATCTGAGTAAGCCCATGTACCGTTCTGATAAAATACAGCTTTTTCAGTAACAAATTCTGCAACTGCATCATCACCTGTCTTTGTGCTAAGCTGTTTTGGACTTGTTGTAGAATTGTTTACATATAAATCCCAAATGTTACGATAGTTGTCAAGGTATGTTCCCTTAATTGCATCTGTATTTTCGATGTTATCCTGCTGATATTCATAATAAATAGGAAGGTTTGCAAGATGTGTCTTAAATCTCCAGTCTGAACTTCCATCCATACCTGCTGATGTGAATGCTGAGAATCCAAGGTCTTTGCTTCTCTTTGTGATGTCTTCAGCTACCTTCTTAAGGTCATCAAAATTCTTTATATCATCCTGTGTGTATCCGGCTTTTTTCAAAAGATTCTTGTTGTAAATTATACCATATGATTCAATAGCATAACCGATACCGTCAACAGCATCACCATCTTTTAATAAGAAATCGTCGCTTGTAATCTGCTTTGCAATTTCAGAATCTTTAAGATCATAGCAATAATCTTTCCAAGATGCGAGTCCAACCGGTCCGTTTACCTGGAACAATGTCGGAGCTTCGCTCTTACCCATCTCACTCTTAAGTGTTGTCTCATACTGATTTGCTGCGGCTGTTACTACATTTACCTTAACACCTGTTTTCTCTGTGTAGATATCTGCAAGTTCCTGCCACTGTGCATCAGCTTCAGGTTTGAAGTTCAAATAATAAACTGTTCCTTTAGCTTCTTTCTTACTGTCGCTTTCCTTTTTATCACTTGCGCCACCGCAACCTGTAAGTGCTGATGCTGTCATAACTGCTGCGAGTCCAAGTGCTATAAGTCCTTTCTTTCTCATAGTTATCCTCCTAAATTAGAATAGTTGTTGTTTCCATTTTGAATACTTTAAATAACTTTAAAATAATATGTATTTTTGTGGAAACGATTTTGGAAATGTTTCTGGAAATGTTTCCATTTCGTTGTAACTAAAATATATAACATTTAGATAAAAAATGCAATATTTTTTTTAATCTTTTGTGCTTTTTGTCATCTTTGCACAAAAATACCCCGATAATCCAACTGAATCACCGGGGTATTTTGTGCATTTTTACTATATTCAGGCTGAGTTTTTACATAAGCTGCGATACTCCATCAGCTTTTCCCTTGCATTTCTGCCTATATGTCTCGGAACTTCAATTCCTATCGTAACATACTGGTCACCGTAAGTCTTTCCGTCCTTTTTAGACACAACACCTTTTCCCTTAAGGCGTATTTTTGTACCTGACTGTGTTCCCTCTTTTATCCTGCACTCAACATCTCCATAAAGTGTATGGACACGCACATCTCCTCCGAGAACCGCAGTCGTATATGGTACATTTACCTTTGTATATATATCCTGTCCTTTTCTCTCATAGCCAGGTTTCTCACTTACTTTAACCCTGAGAAATAAATCTCCGGCCTCTGCTTTTCCCATACCCGGATGACCCTTTCCTTTGAGCCTGATACTGTTTCCGTCGTCAATTCCTGCCGGTATATGAACTTTTAATGACTGCTCTTTTCCTGTCCTGCCATTACGCAAAGTAATCACCTTGTCACATCCAAACACAGCCTCATCAAATGTTACTTCTATGTCAGCCTCTGTATCATCGCCTCTCATATCATAACCAAACTCCGGCTCCCGACCTCCTGTGCTGTAAAAATGTGTTCCCGAAAATCCACCATGTTCTCCAAAATGTCCGTCCTCATCAAAGCTGCTGCGACCGCCAGCTCCACCACTTTGCCCAAAACCATCGTGGCCACCAAAACCTCCAAAACTTCCATGACCACTAAAGTGACCGTCATTAAACAGGTCTCCAAATATATCTCCAAAAATATCCGATGCATCTCCGGTGAAATGATACTCTCTGTGTGTTCCATAAGGTCCATCATAGGACTCCCCGTCTCCCGGCGAAAATCCTTCTTCAAATGCGGCATGACCAAACTGATCATAAAGTTTCTTCTTTTCTGAGTCACTAAGTACATTATAAGCTTCTGTAATTTCCTTAAACTTTTGCTCAGCCACTGCGTCACCGGGATTCATGTCGGGATGATACTTCTTTGCCATCTTACGATATGCTTTTTTTATTGTCTTATCATCAGCGTTCCTATCAATTCCAAGCACCTTGTAGTAATCCTGTTTCACAGCCATAACAAACTCCCCCTTTCCTGTGCCGCTTTACGCTGCATTTTGAAAAAGGAGCGATTTTTCACCGCTCCTTCCGTCACCTTTATCTGATATATGATAGTACAAATTAAAATATAATACTAAAAACCGTTTTTGGCAGTTTTAAATGTATTTATCCACTGTCTGTTACAGGATTGAAATATATCTTTCCTCTTCTCTCTGTGGTAATGCTTCTTTCTTAGGCACATTCAATGTAAGAACTCCATTCTCAAATTTTGCTTTTATATCTTCCTGTGTCAGTTCTTTACCTACATAAAAATTTCTGCTGCATGTAGAATAAAATCTCTCTCTGCATATATATCTGCTTGTATCATCCTTAGATGTTTTATCATCTTTAGACGTTTCTGCCGTAACTGTAAGATATCCGTCTTTTAATTCAGCCTTTATATCCTCTTTCTTAAATCCCGGCAAATCCATGATAACTTCAAAACCATCTTTGTTTTCCTTTATATCTGTTTTCATCAATCCGCTATTATAATAACTCTTTTTATAATTTCTTTCAGGTGCATCAAAAAATCCATCCATTAAATCATTTGCAAAAATACCAGGCATTAACATAATCAATCGCTCCTTCCAAAAATCTATTACTGTCCGCATCTGTGATGCAACAGTAAATAAAATCTTATTTATTTTTTAATATTGTTTGTTTCTCTGTTGCTGATTATGTTATACCACTTCTATTAGCACTCGTCAATAGTGAGTGCTAATAATTTTTGTGAACTTTTTGTGAACTTGTATCAATTAAATTCCATTTTATTTATGACACACTACCAATATTTTTTTCTTTTAAATACAATCAGACTCACAACAACTATCAGCACACTGATTCCTATAACAAACGGATAGGCATATTTCATTTTAAGCTCCGGCATATATGAAAAATTCATTCCATACCACCCTGCTATCAGTGTCAATGGCAGAAAAATTGTTGTTACTATCGTGAGCATCTTCATTACATCATTCTGGTGTATCTCTATCTCAGACTGGTACACATCCTGAACCTGCATCGCATATTCTCTTAGTATCTGTGTTTCCTGTGCAAGTCTTGTCATCTTTTCAGAATACATTTTAAAAAGTTCCACAATATCATCCGAAAAAAATTCCTCTTCATTTCCGGCAAGTTCATCCCCTGTTTCCGCAAGCTGTGTATAATAATGATAAAATCTCGCTATTATCTTTTTTAATCTCAAAAGACCTATATTGAATTTATCAGACTGCTCTTTCATGATATCCTCTTCAATCTCTGTTATCTTGTGCTCTATCTTCTGCAGAAAAAGTAAATCTTCTTCTATAAATGAGACAAAAAAATCATATATAAATCTTTCGATTGAATAATCTTTTGTGACCGCTTTTCCTGATATTCTCACTATATTTTTGTCAACGTTATCATCATCGCTTAAAATGATTACCCTGTTTTTCAATATATATATAGCAAAAAGTGTATCTTTTTTTCCATATTCTTTTGATGGCACTTGAAATGTCCCGTACAAAAAATCCCTATGACTTTCCATCTTGCAAAAATGAATTTCATCAGGCGAATGCCAGATTCCGCACTTCCCCCACAATATTTTTTCGTTATCCCACTCTGACATTTTAAATACACCAATACATTCATCATTTTCCCAAAATGTATCAAGAGCAATTTTAAATATACCGTCCTCTTTTACTATATAATACACTTATTCCACCTGCATACTTAATACTTTATTCTTGCTTTGCTGCCTTATTTTTGTTTATACCTAATTTGTATTTTATCCAAATTTATTGTAAAATAATCAGTGGTAATTTTTTATTACCACGATAATATATTGTGGTCAAAATCCAATTAAGAAAGGAAACCTTATATATGAAGAAAAGATTATGTCTTCTGCTCTGTTTTTCGCTAATATTTTTATCATCTTGCGGCAGACAATCAAACAATATACGTTTTGGAGCCGCTGACATAGGCGGTATGTACTATGCTTTTGCAAGCAGTTTCTCCGGTGCTATATCAAAAGACACCTCCGATTACAAGTTTGAAGTCAAAAATACAGCCGGTTCTGCGGCTAACCTTAGACTTCTGTCTGACAAATATATAGACCTTGGTATCGCACAGGCAGACCTTATCAAGGATGCTTACGATGGCACAGGTTATTTTAAAGACAATATCTGTAATGGCTATAAAGCTGTTGCTGCACTTTATACCGAAGCATGCCAGATAGTCGTTAAAGCAAACTCAGGTATAAAAAGCATTGATGACCTTCAGGGTCGAAAAGTAAGTATCGGTGCAAAGGAATCCGGTACGGAAATTAACGCAAATCAGATTTTAGAATTCAGCGGTTTAAATTCTAAACTTGTCAATATGGTAAATCTTGATTACACCGATGCAGCAAAACAGCTTGCCGAAGGTAATATTGATGCATTTTTCTGCACAGCCGGACTTCAGACAACAGTAATATCTGAACTTACTAAAGAATGCAGTATCAGAATTTTAAGTATTGATGATAAATGTATTAAAAAACTGCTTACAGCCTATCCTTGTTACAGTAAGTATGAAATACCTGCAAACACTTATGCAGGCCAGTCGGAAAACGTAACTACAATAGGTGTAAAATCAGTATTGCTTGCATCTGACAGCCTTTCTGAAAACGCTGTCAAGCAATTTACTAAAACCTTTTTTAAACATAATAAAGATTTACAATATGCAACTTCTCTTGAACTGATAACTGATGAAAATACAGCGGTTCAGGGTATTGATATTCCATTCCATTCGGGCGCAGCCGCTTATTATAAGGAAAAAGGAATTACAGCCACAACACAAAAATAATACAAATACATCGTCAGCTATTTATTTATGAGCGAATGTAAATAGCTGTTATGGTTTCATATTGCCACAACAAATCGCTTGGAAATGAGGAATTAACTTTATGAAAATTCAATTAGACATGTACCAAACGCTTGCTGCTGCAGTTTTGGTACTCTTATTAGGAAGTTATCTGAGAAAAAAAATAAATATTCTGGAAAAATTCTGTATTCCAGCACCTGTTATAGGTGGATTACTCTTTGCTATTTTTACATGTGTATGTTATACTACCGGAATTATTGAATTTTCCTTTGATGATACTCTGCGTGAGGTGTGCATGGTATTTTTCTTTACATCTGTTGGCTTTCAGGCAAACTTAAAGGTTTTAAAAAGCGGCGGAAAATCCTTATTGGTATTCCTCGCACTTGTTATCACACTGATTTTTTCGCAGAACCTGCTTGCCATCGGACTTTCAAAGGTACTTGGCTTAAATCCTCTCATCGGAATGTGTACAGGTTCAATACCTATGGTCGGCGGTCACGGTACTGCCGGTGCATTCGGTCCGGTACTCGAGGATTTTAATATTAAGGGTGCAACAACTATCTGTACTGCCGCTGCCACTTTCGGACTTATAACAGGAAGTCTTGTTGGCGGTCCTATAGGAAAGCGCCTTATCGAGAAAAGAAATCTTATGTGCAATGTTCCGTCTGAGGATGACAGCCTTTTGGTTGAGGACGAGGAAAAACACCAGCGTCATACAAATATGTACGCAACCGCAGTATTCCAGCTTATACTTGCAATAGGACTCGGCACCATCTTTTCGTATTTTCTCACAAAGACAGGACTTACTTTTCCTATCTATATAGGTGCAATGCTCGCCGCTGCACTTATGCGTAATATTACTGAGTATTCAAGCAAGGGAACTATCCATATGGGTGAGATAAACGACCTCGGTGGAATCAGTCTTTCACTCTTTCTCGGAATGGCAATGATTACTTTAAAGCTCTGGGAACTTGCCACTCTCGCCCTGCCGCTTGTTATCCTGCTCGCAGCACAGACGCTTCTCATATGCGTATTCACATACTTTGCCATATTCAATGTTATGGGAAGAGATTATGATGCAGCCGTGCTTTCTGCCGGAACCTGCGGCTTTGGTATGGGTGCGACCCCAAACGCAATGGCAAATATGCAGGCAATCTGCGACCTATATGTTCCATCCGTAAAGGCATACCTTATCATACCGCTTATCGGAAGTTTATTTGCAGATTTTATCAACAGTCTTGTTATCACATTTTTCATTAATATACTTTAAATGGAGGGATTTTTATGTTTCACTGGAAAAAGAAAAATGAGCAAAAACATGTTGAGGAAAAACATGATTACAATTTAACTTTTGACAATGTAGCAATTCCGGAAGTCCATACACACAAGACCCACGACGAAGCGACCGAAAATGAAAGTGACGACTCTTCCATAAACTATGATAATCTGGCTATACCGGAAGTTCATATACGAAAAAAATAACAAAATAATTTTTACAGAATGGAGACTTCTTATGAGTGAAAACAAAGAATTTTTAGCTACTGAACCTGTCGGAAAACTTTTATTAAAACTGGCAGTTCCATCCGTTATATCACAACTTGTAAACATGCTCTACAACATTGTAGACAGAATCTACATAGGACATATTCCAAAAACCGGCAGTCTTGCTCTCACAGGCCTCGGTGTCTGTATGCCCATCATTATGATAATATCCGCTTTTGCTGCTCTTATCGGCTTTGGCGGTGCTCCGAGAGCTTCAATTTTTATGGGCAAGGGCGAAAATGATACAGCCGAAAAAACTCTTGGAAACTGTTTTACCATGCAGATTATCATTTCAATTATCCTTACCATTGTATTATTATCCGGTAACAGATTTTTCCTCATGGCTTTCGGCGCAAGCAGCAACACAATTGATTATGCTTCAAGCTATATGAATATCTATGCCCTTGGAACAATATTCGTACAGCTCACTCTCGGCATGAACGCTTTCGTAACAGCACAGGGATTTTCAAAAACCGGAATGTTAACCGTAATCATAGGTGCTATATGTAACATCATTCTCGATCCGATTTTTATTTTTGCACTCGGTCTTGGCGTAAAGGGTGCTGCAATTGCCACTGTAATATCACAGGGAATTTCATGTATATGGGTTATCTCATTCTTAACAGGCAGAAAAACATTTTTAAAGATAAAGAAAAAATATATCATTCCTTCTGCCGAAATAATTCTTCCATGTATGGCTCTCGGCGTTTCAACATTTGTCATGCAGGCAAGCGAGAGTGTCATTTCCGTATGTTTTAATTCATCACTTTTAAAATACGGCGGTGATGTCGCCGTTGGTGCCATGACTATACTTACAAGTGTACTGCAGTTTGCAATGCTGCCACTACAGGGTATCGGTCAGGGTGCACAACCGATTACCAGCTACAACTACGGAGCAAAAAATGCTGACCGTGTAAAAAAGACATTTCGTATACTTATTACCGTATCACTCAGCTATTCAATCATATTCTGGGCATTGATACAGCTTTTCCCTGGTGTATTTGCAGGAATTTTCAGTTCAGATAAAGAACTTGTTACATTTACCGCCGGCGCACTCAGAATTTACTGCGGTATGTTATTTATGTTTGGAATACAGATTGCATGCCAGATGACTTTTGTTGCCATAGGCAATGCCGTATGCTCGGTCATTGTTGCTGTCGTGAGAAAGTTCGTTCTTCTTCTCCCGCTTATCTACATAGTGCCGCATTTTGTTTCAAACAAAACAAACGGAGTATATATGGCTGAACCTGTTGCCGACTTCATAGCAGTATCCTTTACGGTAATCATATTTTTAGTTCAGTTTAAAAAAGCACTCAGTAAATTGAAATAAATTTAATAATATACTTGCCTAATTGAGAGAAATTTAACATTATGCAAGTATAGTTGAAAAATTGTCAATTATAACTTTAATTTTCTTCAACTTTTGGTACTTTTTTCTATTGACAAATTGCCCCTTAAAAACTACCATACATTAGTAAAAGAAAAAGGAGGCAATTATTATGAGATTATGGAAAAAGGCAGTCAGCCTTGTACTTGTATCTGCTATGGCATTTTCTATGTGTGCATGTGGCAGCAAGAAGGACGAAGGGAGCAAATCAGCAGACACATTTAAGATTGGTGGCATCGGACCTACAACAGGTGATGCAGCTATCTATGGAAAAGCCGTCCAGAACGGTATCAAGCTTGCAGTAGACGAGGTTAATGCCGCAGGTGGTATTAACGGAAAGAAAATTGAATATAAATTTGAGGACGACCAGAACGATACTGAGAAATCAGTAAATGCCTACAACAGCTTAAAAGACTGGGATATGCAGATACTTGTAGGAACTGTTACATCAAACCCTTGTACAGCAGTTGTTGAACAGACACATAATGACAACATGTTCCAGCTTACTCCATCAGCTACAGCAGTAGAGTCAATTCAGTATGACAACGCATTCCGTATGTGTTTCTCTGACCCTAACCAGGGTAGTGCTTCTGCTGATTATATCGCAGACCACAAACTTGCTTCAAAAATTGCAGTTATTTATAACAGTTCTGACCCTTACTCTTCAGGTATCTATCAGAAATTTGATGCCGAGGCAAAAGCAAAAGGACTTGATATAGTAGCTGCCGAGGCATTTACTGCTGACAGCAAGACAGACTTCTCAGTACAGATTCAGAAAGCTAAGAGTGCCGGTGCTGAAATGGTATTCCTTCCTATATATTATCAGGAGGCATCTCTTATCCTTGCTCAGGCAAAGAAGGCAAACTTCACACCTAAGTATTTCGGATGTGACGGTATGGACGGAATCCTTGCACTTGACGGATTTGACAAAGAACTTGCTGAGGGACTTATGTTCCTTACACCATTTACACCTGATTCAAAGGATGACAAGACTCAGACTTTCGTAAAAGCATACAAAAAAGCATTTAATGACACACCTATCCAGTTTGCCGCAGATGCCTATGACTGTATCTACACTATAAAAGCTGCTGCTGAGAAAGCAAAGCTTACACCTGATATGAGTATTTCTGATATGTCAGACGCATTAAAGAAATCAATGACTGAAATTGAACTCAGCTGTCTTACTGCTAAGAGCATCAAATGGTCATCAGACGGTGAACCTACAAAAGAGCCTACTGTCGTAGTTGTAGAAAACGGTTCTTACAATATAGCTGAATAAAGTTTATAAACACCAAAATCCGAATTAGACAAAATGTTACTGAATAACGTATTTTGTGGATTTTAAGCTTGTTATATGATATTATAAAGTCTGTATGAGATTTAAATCTCATACAGACTTTAATATTACTGTTCACACTCAAATTTAAACAGTAACACTCTACATTTAAAGAAACAGGAGGTAAACCATGAGCTTTATATCGTATTTATTTAACGGATTAAGTCTCGGAAGTGTTTATGCAATAATTGCCCTCGGTTACACAATGGTATATGGTATTGCAAAAATGCTTAACTTTGCACATGGAGATGTAATCATGATTGGTGCTTATGTTTCTCTTCTTTCCATGACAAATGCAGGCATTCCGGCATTTCCGGCACTTATTATTTCAATTGTTGTCTGTACTGTTTTAGGTATTGTCATTGAGAGAATTGCATACAAACCACTTAGAAATGCATCTTCTTCACTTGCGGTTCTTATTACTGCAATCGGTGTCAGCTACTTACTTCAGAATGTTGCACTTTTACTTTTTGGAGCCAATGCACAGACTTTTCCATCAATCATCAAATGGGAAGGACTTTCATTAGCCGGAGGAAAACTTAACCTTTCCGGTGAAACTATCATTACAATAATAGTTTGTATCATCATTATGATAGCTTTAATGTTCTTTGTACAGAAAACAAAGCCGGGTCAGGCAATGCGTGCTGTATCTGAAGACCGTGGTGCCGCACTTCTTATGGGTATCAATGTAAACGGAACAATTGCTCTCACATTTGCAATCGGCTCAGGACTTGCAGCTATCGCAGGTGTACTTCTCTGCTCTGCTTACCCAAGTCTTACACCTTACACAGGTGCCATGCCCGGTATCAAAGCGTTCGTTGCCGCCGTATTTGGTGGTATCGGTTCAATCCCGGGAGCATTTATAGGCGGTATTCTTTTAGGTATTATTGAAATATTTGGTAAGGCCTATATTTCATCACAGATGGCAGATGCAATTGTTTTTGCTGTACTTATTATCGTCCTTCTTGTTAAACCGACAGGACTTTTAGGCAAAAAAATTCAGGAAAAAGTATAGGAGGCAGGTATATTATGTCAAAGAAATTATCTAAACAAAAATTAAATGATATTATCACTTATGGTATAGTTATAGCTGCTTTTATTATAATGCAGATTCTTATAAATGCCGGAGAGATTTCTTCTCTCTTCCAGGGACTTATGGTTCCTTTGTGTACTTATATCATTCTCGCCATTTCGCTTAATCTTGTCGTAGGTATTCTCGGAGAATTAAGTCTTGGACATGCCGGCTTTATGTGTGTCGGTGCTTTCACAAGTTCCTTCTTCTCAAAAGCTACACAGGATACTATCACAAACGGAACACTTAGATTTTTTATCGCACTTCTAATAGGAATAGCGGTGGCAGCCATATTCGGAATTATAATAGGAATTCCTGTTTTGAGATTAAATGGTGATTATCTTGCAATAGTTACACTTGCATTTGGGGAAATCATCAAGAACCTTGTTAACGTTCTTTTTATAGGAAAAGATTCAAAAGGATTTCATTTTTCAACAAAAGATGCGGTAAGTTTAAATCTCGAACCTGACGGAAAAATTATCGTGAACGGTCCTCAGGGAATTACGGGCACACCTAACGATTCAACATTCTTTATCGGTTTTATACTTATTCTTATAACATTGTTTATAGTATTAAACCTTATACATTCAAGAGACGGTCGTGCTATCATGGCTATCCGTGACAACAGAATTGCCGCTGAATCAATCGGTATAAACATTACAAAATATAAACTTATGACATTCACTATATCTGCTGCAATGGCAGGTGCAGCCGGTGTCCTTTATGCACACAACCTCTCAAATCTCACAGCTAATACAAATAACTTCGGTTACAATATGTCTATAAACATTCTTGTATTTGTTGTTCTTGGAGGTATCGGAAATATCAGAGGTTCTGTCATAGCCGCTGTTGTACTTACACTTCTTCCGGAGCTGCTCCGTGGAATGTCAGATTACCGTATGCTTATCTACGCAATAGTTCTTATTGTCATGATGCTCTTTAACTGGGCACCAAAAGCAATTGAATGGCGTGAAAAACACCTTTCATTTAAGAAAAACAAAAAGGAGGCTGCATAAAATGGAAAATTTATTAGATGTACAAAATCTTGGTATTTCTTTTGGTGGTCTTCGTGCCGTAAACAACTTTAGTATCAACATTAAAAAGGAACAGCTTTACGGACTTATCGGTCCAAACGGTGCCGGAAAAACAACTATTTTCAACCTTTTGACAGGTGTTTATAAACCTGACAGCGGAAAGATTATTCTCGACGGAAATGACCTCACAGGCAAATCCACAATTGAAATAAACAAATCAGGAATTGCAAGAACATTTCAGAATATAAGACTGTTTTCACAGCTCACCGTACTCGACAATGTAAAAACAGGTCTACACAACAATCATCACTATTCAACACTTGACAGCATACTCAGGCTTCCACGTTATCATAAAGTTGAAAAAGAAATGAATGATATTGCTATGGAACTTCTCGAAGTGTTCGGACTAAAAGATGATGCATATGTTGAAGCACAGAATCTCCCTTATGGACAGCAAAGAAAACTTGAGATTGCACGTGCACTTGCAACAAATCCTAAACTCCTTCTTCTCGACGAACCTGCTGCCGGCATGAATCCAAACGAAACAGAAGAATTAATGGATATGATAAAATTTGTAAGAGACCATTTTCATATGACAATTCTTCTCATTGAACATGACATGAAACTTGTAAGCGGAATATGCGAGCAGCTTACCGTACTTAATTTCGGCGAGGTTCTTGCACAGGGCGATACATCAGACGTGTTAAACAACCCACAGGTTATCAAGGCATATTTAGGTGAATAATTATAGAAATGAGGGATAAAATTATGGCGATGCTTGAAGTTAAAGATTTAGAAGTATATTACGGTATGATACAGGCAATCAAAGGTATCTCTTTTGAAGTAAATAAAGGTGAGGTTATCGCACTTATCGGTGCCAATGGTGCCGGCAAAACTACTACTCTTCACACTATCACCGGTCTTCTCTCTCCTAAAAAAGGAAGTGTTATTTTCGAGGGAGAGGACATAACAAAGATACCTGCACATAAAATTGTATCAATGGGAATGGCTCATGTTCCCGAAGGCAGACGTGTTTTTGCGGATTTAAGCGTGTACGAAAACCTTAAATTAGGTGCATACACACGAAAAGATAAAGAGAATTTAAACAAAGATTTAGAAAATATATATAAAAGATTTCCAAGACTTGCCGAGAGAAAAAATCAATCAGCAGGTACATTGAGCGGCGGTGAGCAGCAGATGCTCGCAATGGGACGTGCACTTATGTCAAAACCATCTATTATACTTATGGATGAGCCATCAATGGGACTTTCACCTATCCTTGTCAATGAGATATTTGATATTATCGAATCCATCAGCAAATCGGGCACTACTGTTCTTCTTGTAGAACAGAATGCTAAAAAAGCTCTTTCTATCGCAGATAGAGCATATGTACTTGAAACCGGAAAAATTGTCACAAGTGGAAAAGCAAGTGACCTGCTTGAAGACGATTCGATAAAGAAAGCTTATTTAGGTGAATAAATAGCCAAGCTTTAGCGAGTTTGGCATTAGAAGAATATATAGGAATCTTAATAAAGATGCCATTATACATTCTTCTGTAATCCACTACTCTTTACTTTATATCTTTAATAAAAATAAAGGAGGTATTACTATGGGAAATATGATTATTACTGTTTCACGCCAGTATGGCAGTGGTGGAAAGACTATCGCTGCCATGCTTGCCCAGAAACTTGGTATCAACTGCTACAGTCGTGAAATTCTTAAAATAGCTTCTGAGGACAGCGGAATCAACGAAAGGCTTTTCGGTATGTCAGACGAAAAACTCCGCCATGCCGTATGGCTTAAAACATTAAGCCATACTTATACAGGTGAACTTCTTCCTCCTGAAGATAAGGGCTTTACTTCCGATGACAACCTTTTTAATTATCAGGCCAAAACCATCAAGGAACTTGCCGAAAAGGAATCCTGCATCATTGTAGGAAGATGCGCAAACTACATTCTGAAAGACAACCCTAATGTACTCAGCGTGTTTGTTCATGCCGATGAAAACTTCTGCCTTGCAAGGGCCATGGAACGTAACAGTTTCAGCGAGAAAGAGATGAAAAAATTTATTGAGCGCACTGATAAATACCGTTCTGACTATTACCGCTATCATACCGGACACCACTGGACTGACGCAAGATATTATGACCTTTGTCTTGACAGTTCAAAACTCGGTTTTGAAAATTGTGCCCTCGAAATAGAGGAATATGCAAAAATCCGCTTTGGAAAATAAATACTAAATCAAAATCTTATAACAGACAGCTATAAATTTCATTCATCCCGTTAATGCGGATGTCTAAAATTTATGGCTGTTTTTGTTTTATATAAAGATTGATATATACGCCTATTTGAATTATATTATTAACAACGATATATTTTAAAGATTCTTATTTATAATAAAAAACACATGACGCAAGGGTCAAAATACCTTTTGACCTCAACATCATTACATACATATAAAAGGAGGTATCTATGAATTTTTTTGAATTTACCGACAAAGAATTATTTTTCCGCAATGACGGCGAACTTGTAATTATTGCTGCATGGGGTGACAACAGTCTGCGTGTGCAGTCATCACTCATGGATAAAATCCCGGATGGAAATGCTGCTCTTATCAATCCCAATGTAAACAATCCGTCAGATATTGACATCCGTATAATTGACGAACGTCATGCCGTTATCAAAAACGGACTTATCACAGCAAAATTATATGTTCAGGAATGGGGAAATGCTTTACAGATTTCTTTTTATAACGGGCAGAATAAACTTCTGCTTCGTGAAATCAGCAACGGCGGTGCATTGACAAGAAAAGCACGTTATTTTCACACTCTCAACGGTGGCAGTTATAAATTAAGGGTCAGTTTTGAACCTTCACCCTCTGAAAAAATATACGGAATGGGACAATATCAGCAGGAAATTTTTGACCTTAAAGGCTGCAATCTCGAACTTGCACACCGAAATTCACAGGCAAGTATTCCTTTTTATATTTCAAATCTTGGATATGGTTTTCTCTGGCACAACGCTGCCGTCGGCGAAGTCCATTTCGGAAAAAATACTACTGAATGGATTGCCGAAGATACAGACAAGATGGACTATTGGATAACAGCCGGCAACTCTCCGTCACAAATTGAAGAACAATTTGCCTGCTGTACCGGAAAATCCCCTATGATGCCGGAATATGGTCTTGGATTTTGGCAATGTAAACTCCGCTACTACAATCAGAAACAGGTACTCGACATCGCAAAAGAATACAAAAAAAGAAATATTCCCGTTGATGTTTTAGTTATCGACTATTACCACTGGCCACATTGCGGTGACTGGCGTTTTGATGAAGAATATTTCCCTGAACCTGAAAAAATGATAAAAGAATTGCACGACATGGGCATTGAAACGATGGTTTCCATCTGGCCACAGGTTGAATGGAACAGTGAAAATTTTGAGGAAATGAAGCAACAAGGGCTTCTTGTAAAACAAAACTCAGGTATAGACGTTCAAATGACCTTCCACGGAAACAACGTATTTATGGATGCAACTAACCCTCGTACAAGAAAATATGTCTGGGAAAAATGCAAAAAAAATTATGCTGACATGGGTGTAAAAACATTTTGGCTTGATGAAGCCGAACCTGAATTTACAAATTACAATTATGAGCGTTACCAATATCATGCAGGGCCTGTTTCAAAAGTAGGAAATATATATCCCAGAGAATATTCCAGACTTTTTTATGAAGGCCAGAAAGAAATGGGACAGACTGATATAGTCAATCTCGTCCGCTGTGCATGGGTAGGAAGTCAAAAATACGGTGCCCTTGTGTGGTCAGGTGACATTTGGTCTTCATATGAAGATTTCCGTAAACAGATATGCGCCGGACTTCATATGGGACTTTGCGGCATCCCGTGGTGGACAACAGATATAGGCGGATTTCATGGCGGAAATATTGAAAGTGATGATTTCAAAGAACTTTTACTCCGCTGGTTCCAATTTGGAACTTTCTGTCCTGTTATGAGAATACACGGCTGCCGCCAGCCATACACCAATTTAAAAAATAAAGCCGGTGAAGTTCGTGAAGGAACAGGTGCAGATAATGAAGTATGGAGTTATGGTGAAGATGCAGAAAAAATTATGGTCAAATTCATTCATGTACGCGAACTTATGAAAGACTATATACGTGGTATTATGAAAGAAGCACATGAAAAAGGAACTCCTGTCATGCGTACACTTTTCTACGAATTTCCTGATGATAACTGCTGGGACATTTACGACGAGTATATGTTTGGAAATGAAATTCTTGTTGCTCCTATATGCCATGAGCACGAAACCAGACGAGAAGTTTATCTGCCGAAAGGTCACTCATGGACATCTGCCCACAACGGCGAAGTCTATGAAGGCGGCAAAACCTATAATATCGATGCACCAATCGATACCATTCCGGTATTCCTTAAAGATGGTTCAAATAAATATCTTATTGGAGAAATTTAATGGAGGATATAATATATGAAAAAAATAAATATTGACAATCTGATTTCAGAAATGACACTTGAAGAAAAAGCTTCTCTTTGTTCTGCTGCCGATGCATGGCACACAAAGAAAATCGAAAGGCTTAATCTGCCTTCAGTCATGGTTTCAGACGGACCTCACGGACTTCGCAAGGAGGATGACAGCCCTGCTCATTTTGGACTTCTTGAAAGTATTGAAGCTATATGTTTTCCGACTGCATCAGCTCTCGCATGCTCATTTGACAGAGATTTAATTGAAAATGTAGGAAATGCCCTCGGTAAAGAATGCCAAAGTGAAGATATTTCTGTACTGCTCGGACCCGGTATAAACATGAAACGCTCTCCTCTATGCGGAAGAAATTTTGAATATTTCTCAGAAGACCCCTATCTCGCCGGAGAAATGGGAGCTGCTTTTGTCAACGGTGTACAAAAAAATGACATTGGCACAAGCCTTAAACATTTTGCAGCCAACAATCAGGAATGGCGCAGAATGAGCATAAGTGCTGAAATTGATGAAAGAACTCTCAACGAAACATACCTTACGGCATTTGAAAAAGTTGTAAAACAGGCTAAACCATGGACAATCATGTGCAGCTACAATCAGATAAACGGAGAATATTCCTGTGAAAACAAAGAACTTCTGACTGATACTTTGAGAGACAAATGGGGATATGAGGGACTTGTCATGACTGACTGGGGAGCCATGAATGACAGGGTAAAAGCACTCAAAGCCGGTCTTGACCTTGAAATGCCATCAAGCCACGGTGAAACAGATAAACTTATCGTAAAAGCCGTAAATGACGGTACCCTTGATATTGAAACACTTGATACAGCCGTAAGACGAATACTCACTCTTGTTGACAATTCACTTGATTCAAAAGACAAACATTCAGGCTTTAAATACGATATGGAATGGCATCATGAAATTGCACAGGAGACAGCAGAAAATTGTGCCGTTCTTCTCAAAAATAACGGTGCACTCCCTCTCAGCAAAAACCAGAACATAGCATTTATAGGTGAATTTGCTGACAATCCACGTATTCAGGGCGGCGGTTCAAGTCATATAAACTGCCACAAAATCGATACCGCACTTAATTGTGTAAAAGAACTTGCAGACGTCACATATGCAAAGGGATATAATACAGACAATGAACAGACAGACGAAAACCTCTTAAACGAAGCATTAAATACAGCTAAAAATGCAGATATTGCCGTAATCTTTGCCGGATTGCCGGATGCATTTGAAAATGAAGGTTTTGACAGAACTCATATTGATATGCCAAAATGCCAGAATGAACTCATTGAAGAAATATGCAAAGTTCAAAAAAACGTAGTTGTTGTATTACATAACGGCTCAGCCATCACTATGCCTTGGCTTGGCAAAGTAAACGCCGTTCTTGAAATGTATCTCGCCGGAGAAGCGTCAGGTGCTGCTGCCGTCAACCTTTTATTCGGCATTGCAAATCCATCCGGAAAGCTTGCTGAGTCATTCCCTATGCAGTTAGAGGACACACCTGCCTACTTAAACTTCCCGGGCAACAGGGATAAAGTAAATTACAATGAAGGTGTCTTTATAGGTTACAGATACTACGACAAGAAGAAAATGAATGTTCTGTTCCCATTCGGCTATGGATTGAGTTATACAAAATTCAGATATGACAATATGAAAATAAACGGTAATGATATATCTGAAAGCAATTTTTCATTTAAAGATAATGAAAACGTAAATGTAAGTGTTGATATAACAAACATAGGCGATGTTGACGGCGCAGAAATCGTTCAGCTTTATATCAGAAATCATATTGACGAGGATAACAGACCTGTCAAAGAACTTAAAGATTTTGCCAAAGTTAAACTTGCAGCAGGCGAAACAAAAACCGTAACTTTCACCCTGAACTTTAGAAGCTGGGCATATTATAATGAAACCATACATGATTGGTATGCACCATCAGGCGAATATAAAATACTTATAGGCGCATCATCAAGAGATATTAAAATGCAAAAAGCAGTCTCAATAACATCTACAACTAAAATTCCTTTCGTTGTAAATAAATCAACGACTTGTGAAGATGTTGAACGCTTTGCCAAAAACAAAGCTCCGCTCGATGAAATGCTTATGAAGTGTGTGAAAGCACAGCACAAAGAAGAGTCTCCAAAAACCGAAGAAGAAGAACTTAAAGACCTTAAATGCGGCTTTGGAGGTGTTCCGCTTCATTCTACACTTTCATTTACACCTGATGAATTAAAATACGAAGACATACAGAATGCAATAAATGAAATAAATAAAGGGGAGTAAATATTTTTCGCAACAATCTACCTTATCGTATAAACATTGCCTATCCTATTGGCCAACAGGATAGGCATTTTTATTTTCGCTTGTTTCTTTATCTTTTCCCTAATGCATATGTGCATATTTTTCTTTTGTTGCCATCCCCCCTCTGATATGTCTTTCCGATTTGTTCAAGTCTAAGATTTTTCTTACTTCAATTGCTAATGACGAATCTATATTTTCAAGTCTTTCAGTGAGATCTTTATGAACCGTCGATTTGCTGACACCAAATATTTTGGCAGCCTGCCTTACAGTAGATTTATTTTCTATCATATAATTGGCAAGACTTATTGCTCTCTGACTTAATCTTTCATCTGCTATGTAAGTATTTTTCCTTCTCCTGTTCCTAAATTTTGGCTTTTCCACTTTAAAAGCTCCTCTTATTTTTTTACATCTTATGAGAAAGCTGTTTATTTTATGACAGGCTGTTAAGGAAATTTATTTTGCCTGAAAATTCTTGACTTAAAATCTATTTTTCATTACACTAAAAATAAATATCAACAATTTATGAACGGAGGAGTTATATGCCATTTATTGATTCAAAAGTAACAGTTTCACTTTCAGCTGAAAAAGAGGAAAATATTAAACAGAAACTCGGACAGGCTATCGGAACACTAGGCAAAACAGAAAGCTTTTTAATGGTTGGTTTTGAAGATGATTACAGCCTTTACATGGGCGGAAACAAATTAGAAAAAGGTGCTTTTGTTTCGGTGCGTGTATTCGGTAAAATCAACTCATCACAAAGCAATGAAATGACAGCAAAAATCTGTCAGATATTTGCCGATGAACTTGATATTCCGGGTCAAAATGTATACGTCACATTTCAGGGCATAGCCGACTGGGGCTGGAACGGAAACAATTTCTAATATAATTTTAGTTATTGTTCACACCGACATAATGTTCACATCCGCGTTGTGATTGACAAATAACAGATATGTCATTAAAAACAAATAAGCAGACAATAATATTCATATTTATTGTCTGCTCTTTTATTTTTATCTTCTTTTATTTATATATTGCACTAATCTAATCATGTACTTTTAAGCCATGAAGCATTTTTACAAATTCAGGATTGCTATGGTCTACAATCTCACTGTGTCCAAGGTCAAGTTTTGCAATTTCTTTCATATCTTCATCTGAAATCTCAAAATCCCATACATCCATATTCTGTTCCATGCGTTCTTTGTGAACTGACTTCGGTATTACCACAACACCTCTCTGCACATTCCATCTGAGAGCTACCTGTGCCGGTGTCTTTCCGTACTTCTCACCTATAGCAGCAAGAACCGGATGTGTAAATATTCCATGATTTCCTTCAGCAAACGGTCCCCATGCTTCCGGTACAACTCCGTACTCTTTCATAATGCTGAGTGCATTTTCCTGTTGGAAAAACGGATGTAATTCCACCTGATTTACCATCGGTTTTATGTCTACTGTCTCACAAAAATCTGCCAATATATGAGGATAGAAATTGCAAACTCCGATTGCTTTAAGCTTGCCTTCTTTGTACATTTCCTCCATAGCACGGTAAGCACCATAGTAATCACCCATCGGCTGATGAATAAGATATAAATCTAAATAATCTGTTCCAAGTTTTTTCAAAGATCTCTCCACAGCAGCTTTTGCACCTTCATAACTTGCATCCTGTACCCATAACTTTGTAGCAATAAAAAGTTCTTCTCTAGGCACTCCGCATTTTGCGATTGCTGCTCCAACAGCTTCTTCATTCATATAAGCTGCTGCCGTATCGATAAGACGATATCCGCTTGCAATTGCATCTGTGACAGCTTTTTCGCACACATCAGCTTCAGGAACCTGAAAAACTCCAAATCCGAGAAGCGGCATTTTTAATCCGTTACTTAATGTAGTGTATTCCATAATTTTACTCCTTTCAATTCTCTTATAACGTTGTCTGGTGTAATGTATCATTGATACAGTACACTGGTTATTTTCCATTTTTAATGGAAGATTTAAAGAATTATCTCTTAAATTCATTGTCTAAATTATAGTGTTAAATTCCTCAAATGAACAATATTTAATTTTTATACTGCTATTCATTTAATGAATACTATATATTGATTTATAATATAAATCTGCTAAACTGTTAATTAAGTAAAACAAGGAGGTTTTTAATCATGTTAGAAACATACCAGCTTGAGCAGCTTATAGCTTTTGCAGAATACAAAACTCTGTCCAGGGCAGCCGAAGTCCTTCATATTTCACAGCCTTCTTTAAGCCGTACTATGCAGCAGATTGAAAGTGAATTTCAGGTTTCTCTCTTTGAAAGACAGAAAAATAAAATCACTCTTAATGAAAACGGCAGGCTTGCAGTCTCCTATGCCAGAAAGATAGTGGATGATGTTAATGACATGGTATTCCATGTGCGTTCATTTGACCGCATGAACAATACAATAAGCGTTGGCTCATGTGCTCCCATGCCAAGCCAGCTGCTGACAAAACTGCTCCGCAGCATTTATCCTGACATGACACTTTCCTCCGAAGTAAAAAAGACTGACGTTTTAACAGTCGGTCTTTTTAATGATACATATGATTTTATAATTCTTCCGCAAAAACCTGATAATACAAGCGGACTCTTTATAAAAACTTTTTCAGAAGAACACCTGATGTTTTGTCCTACAGACACACACAAATTTGCACATGAGAGAAGCCTGCATCTTTATGACATAAATGGTGAAAACATGATAGTCATGCCAAATCTCGGTTTTTGGCGTGATATAATCGACGAAAAAATGCCCGATTCAAAATTTTTTGAGCAGACAGACCGCACGGCATTTGAAGAACTTATCCAAGCCTCAATACTGCCTTATTTCACGACTGACATTGCTTTTAATGATTACATACAGCCAAAAAATCGTGTGTATATTCCTCTCATTGACCCTGAGGTAAACGTAACATTTTTCCTCATTGTCAAAGAAAGTAAAAAACAAAAATTTACGCAAGTGTTTAAAAACATTTGATTATATCTGCTGCATCTGCCTATATTCCAAACATTTCAGCACATATTTTCATGCCTGAATCAGTTTTGAATATTTTGTTATACGCATGCTCAACCGCATCTTTTGACAAGCCATCCTCATACATATTTACAAGGAAATCTGCCTCAACAAGGATTTGATAATCTATCCCATTTATGTCATCATATGTATGATGATGGGCTATAAGATACATCACTCTCTCTGCTACATCTTTCATAAATCCAAGCTTTGCAAGCAATTTTTCTGCAAGCGCAGGTCCCTCTTTTTCCTGAAGTTTTCCATTGCAATTCCCATATTTTTCTTCACACAAATGTATTCCTATATCGTGAGTCAATGCCGCAGCTTCAATAATAAACAATGTGTGCTCATCGACATTTTCCATTTCAGCAATAAGCTTCGCATAACTGTGGACTTTGCAAAAATGCTGTATTCTTTTCGCATCTCCGTTGTATAATTTTATCATTTCATAATGTAATTTATTTAACATATAATTCCTTCTTTCTTTATCTGCAGCTATTTTTATATCCGATACTTTATCCATTATATTTACTTTTTAAGTTGTTTTCAATCACACATTACCGGCATCAATCCACGGCTGATTTTTCTCCCGTTTAGAATATATCTCACAAAGCCACGCTATAACAGCCTGTTTTTTCTGCACAAACGGCTCTCTGTGGCTTAAAAGAATGTATGATGCAGGTATTTTATTCAGCAGGTCTATCTGTTGTTTCACCATTCCTGCATTGTAAACTGTTTTGTTACCCTTATGAGCCGGATATAACGCATCACCAAGCAGACAATATGTCTCATCTGCCATAAGTGCCAGCGAACCTTTCGCATGGCTTGACGGCATTGGAAAAATACTCAGATTTGCTTCTGATTTATCTATGCGTATTTCCTCTTCCACAACTTCCCCAATATGTGTATATTTGTATGTATTTTTTCCCTGATACAGCTTAGACCATTTTATGTATTGCAGATTTGCAATATGGTCAGGATGAAAATGGGATAAAACAATTTTAATATCTTTTCCTTTTTCCTGGGAAATTTTTGAAAGCATGTCCGAGACAAAACTATTTTTTCCAACATCATATACCCATAAATAATCTTCGCCCTCTATAACACATACATTCGCTGAAAGCGGTTGCATAGTTGGTGTGATATAACTGATTTTATCTGTGATATTACGCCACATCGGTATATTATTTTTATCTAAATTTAACTGAATTTTATCCTGCATACAAATCTCCGTTTAAATATTTACTATTTTTGCCACACATTTTTAATTTTAACAACGATTTTGCCGGTACACCAGCCTTACTTACTAATCGTATTATAACATTATATGGCAAATATTTTGCAAAGTAAAAGAGTACCTCTTTAAAGAAGTACCCTTTTATAAAATGAATTGTATAAAATAGTATTATTCAGTTGCCTGAATAGCGTCGTAGCCTGTTTCCTTTGTTCTGATTTTCTGAGCTGTTCTTATCTCATAGCTGAAAATCTTTCCGTCACCTGTCTCTCCCGTAAATGCCGCTTCCTGAATGGCATTTATCGTCTTTTCTTCCCATTCTTCTGATGAGACAACAATCTCAAATTTAATCTTAGGCTGCATCTGCATGTCAACCTGCATACCTCTTACAACCTCTTTATATCCTCGCTGGATTCCACATCCCATAACCTGTGAAACAGTCATTCCATTTACACCTATTGAATTTAATGCAGCTTTTACATCCTCAAACTTTTCTTCTCTTATAAAAGCATCTATTTTAATCATCATATATATCATCCTCCTAGACATACACACTCTTTACTGGTCAAGTCCGTTGAAACTTGGATAAGCACTCTCGCCGTGCTGTGAAATATCAAGTCCAAGCTGTTCCTCACGCTTATCAACACGAAGCGGTGTAAATAATCTTACAATTGCTACGCATATTAAAGTTCCCACTACTGCTACAGCCGCTGTTACTAGAATACCAGCTATCTGTGCAACAAACAAGTGATAATCACCAAATATAAGTCCGTCCCATTTTGCTGTGCTGTTTATTGATTTCTGTGTAAATATACCTGTTGCAATTCCTCCCCAGATACCACCGATACCATGACATCCAAAAGCATCAAGCGCATCATCTATTTTAAGCTTTTTCTTTATAAGTGCCACACCAAAATAGCAAATCGGACTTACAAGTGCTCCGATGATAAATGAAGCCCAGATTGGCACAAAACCTGCTCCCGGTGTGATTGCCACAAGCCCTACAACAAGACCTGTACTTGCTCCGACGAGTGTTGTCTTTTTACTGATAACAGTATCAATAAGCATCCATGAAAGAAGTGCTGAAGCTGCTGAAATTGCCGATGTCATAAACGCATGAGCTGCAAGTCCGTCCGCTTTAAGTGAACTTCCCGCATTGAATCCAAACCATCCAAACCAGAGAAGTGATGCTCCAAGCACAACAAACGGAATATTGTGAATACGGTATGTCGTAACCTCATAACCGCGTCGTCTGCCAAGAATAATCGCAAGTACAAGTGCACTCACACCTGAACTGATATGTACCACATCTCCGCCTGCAAAATCGACAGAACCCATTGCTGCGAGAAGTCCTCCTTCACCCCATACCATATGAGCCATCGGATAATAAACTATTACTGACCATATTGCAACAAATATAAATAATGCCTTAAATTTCATTCTTCCAACAAGAGAACCTGTTATAAGTGCAGGTGTTATCATGGCAAACATCATCTGAAATGCACAGAATACAAGATGCGGTATTGTATCCGCATATGGACCCGGTTTCATTCCGACATGATTTAAACCAATCCATCTTAAATCACCTATAATTCCTCCATGATTGCCTCCAAATGCAAGAGAATAACCAAACAATGTCCACATTACAACTGAAAGTCCCATAATTGAAACACACGCCATCATTGTATTACATACATTTTTTCTCCTTACAAGACCTCCGTAAAAAAATGCAAGTCCCGGTGTCATAAAAAACACAAATGCCGTACAAATGAGCATAAACGCTGTATCACCTGAATTCATAAAACTTTACCTCTCTTCCCAAAATATATTTTCTAAAAAGCAAAAAAGATGCCTAGAGCTTTCTCAAGCTTTAGACATCTTCGTCATGCTTTGCAGTATAGCACAAGTCATTTTTGATTGCAACCATTTTTTTACAGATATATCCAAATTTTGTAACAGTTTAGCTTTTCATCTCCTACATTCATAAAGCTGTCAGCCGCTGCTATGCAGCTACTGTTTATTTAAAATTCTTTACACTGTTTTTCCCCGACATACCGCACAGCCGCCCTTATTCCCGATACAAAATGCACAATCCTTAATTCTTTCCACGCACTCCTTTTTTGTCACAATAAAAATTCCTATACAGCTTTTTACCGGATGCATATTTCCGTTTTCATCAGTGGAAACTCCAACCTTTTCACCATCTGTCAGCTTTACAAGCTTTGGAACCGCATCTACATCCATTCCATAAAATCCCGGTCCGAAAGAGTCCGATACATACTTTTTATGTCTTACGCTATGCTTTCTCTCTATATACTTCCTAAGCCAGTCTCTAAGTACATCTGTCGCTGCTATCATTAAACATTCAACATAATATTTTTCAAGAAGAGAACTTTCTTTTAATTTACTCTCATCAATTTCCTTTATTCCAAATGTATAAAGATAAATGCAGTCTATGTCTCCGTCTTTTACATTCATTCTCTCGAGTGCATTACATTTTATTTTTTCTTCTCCAAACACAAATCTCTCCGATGTAACAACACTCTTATCCAATTGCTTCAATAAAACTTCTATTTTTTTTCCAATAAAAAATTTGTCATATGATGCACTTATGATTTCTTTATGCTGTCTCTTCATCTCCGCATCCATTGTGTCAAATCCACAAGACTTCTCAATTTCTGCTTCCATATCCACAATCAGCTCATTTATTTCCACTTCAAGTATCTCATCTTTCTCCATAAGACACTCCAGCACTTTGCCGTAATTGGCTGCCCTGTGCGGAAAAGTACATTCTGAACAATCTTTTATTTTCTCTCCATTAGCTGTCACAAGATAAACAGGATTTCCGGGACACCCTTTTTTAAGATATAAAGGACAATAGCAGAAAAGGCAATTAAAGTCCTCTTCTGCTATTTTATCTGATACCTTGTGACATGGAAAATATTCGCATTTTTTATTTGAAAAAAATGAATAATTTTCTGCCATTTGTATTCCTCACTTCGTGATATTTTTGTAATATGATATTTAGGTCAACAGATATTTTAAACCTTGTATCACATTATTCACCTGCAATAGCTCTTGCAACGTGAACACCGCTTGCTGACGCATGAGACAGTGAATGTGTCACACCGCTGCAGTCACCGATAACATAAAGTCCCTTAAGCGGAGTTTCAAGATTTTCATCAATCTCAACTTCCATATTGTAGAACTTAACTTCAACACCATATAAAAGTGTATCATCGTTTGCTGTTCCCGGCGCAATTTTATCAAGTGCATAAATCATTTCAATTATTCCGTCAAGTATTCTCTTTGGCATTACAAGACTCAAATCACCCGGTGTTGCAGAAAGCGTAGGTGTCACAAAACCTTCTGCTATACGTGTTGCATTGCTTCTTCTGCCTCTTATAAGGTCACCAAATCTCTGAACCAGAACACCTCCACCAAGCATATTTGAAAGTTTTGCTATACTTTCCCCATATCCGTTACTGTCTCTGAACGGCTCTGAAAAATGTTTTGCAACCAAAAGCGCAAAGTTTGTGTTTTCAGTATGTTTGCTTGGGTCTTCATAACTGTGACCATTTACCGTAACTATTCCGTTTGTATTTTCATTTACGACAACTCCATGCGGATTCATACAGAATGTACGAACCAAATCTTCAAATTTTGCCGTTCTGTAAACAATTTTACTCTCATAAAGTTCATCCGTAAGGTGTGAAAATACTTCCGCCGGAAGTTCAACTCTCACGCCGATGTCAACACGATTTGATTTTGTCGGAATATTAAGCTCTGAACAGACTTTTTCCATCCATTTACTTCCGCTTCTTCCGGCTGAAATTATACATTTATCACACTCATAATCACCCTTTGCAGTTTTTATGATATAACCGTCTCCATTCTGCAAAACGCTGTCTACAGGTGTATCAAAATAAAAATCTACCTTATCTTTGAGTTCAGCATAAAGATTTTCAAGAACAACATAGTTCTTATCTGTTCCCAAATGTCTCACTGATGCATCGAGCAGATGAAGTCCGTTCTGCACACATAATTTCTTTATCTCAGTATTTGCAGTAGAGTAAAGTTTTGTTCCCTCTCCGCCATATTTAAGATTCAATTCGTCAACATAATACATAAGGTCAAGTGCTTTATTTTTTCCTATATATTCGTACAGTGTACCGCCAAACTGATTTGTTATATTATATTTTCCATCCGAGAAAGCTCCTGCACCTCCAAAACCGTTCATTATTGAACAGCTTTTACAATTTATACAGCTTTTTATCTTATCTCCATCTATAGGACAAACTCGTTTTTCAAGAGAATGACCGGTTTCAAATACGGCAACATTAACTTCAGGATTTTTCTTTACAAGTTCATATGATGCAAAAATTCCTCCCGGACCGGCACCTACAATTATAATGTCATATTTCATATAACTTCATCCTCCTTTCAGGATAAAAAACTTTAGAATACAAAAATACAGAAGCATAGCTAAATTTACCTGTACAAGTAATTTAACCCGCTTCTGTATTCATTTTACACTAGATGCATATTTTATGCAATCAGATATATTCCGGTACAACGAATAATTATTTTTTTCGTACTAATATCCTATTTTTTTACTTTAACCGTAATCTTGTAAATCTTCTTCTTAGTAGTAACAGTAACAACTGTAGTACCTTTCTTCTTACCCTTGATTACAACATTATTTCCGCTAAGTGATGCTGTAGCGATAGACTTCTTTGCCACCTTAACTGTAGCTTTCTCAGTCTTATTAGAGCGAACTTTAACTTTGACGCTCTTCTTAACCTTAACACTCTTAGTAACCTTCTTAACTGTAGCCTTTGTTGTAGTAGTATTATTATTTGTCTGCTGCCCGCCGTATACAGAACCGTCTGCATTGTATGCGGCATCGCAGATTTCAATTTTAACATAAGAAGCACCGCTATAAGTATTTGTTGTTACCCAGAGCCAAGGCAGAACTGTCAACGCTTCTTTGTCAAGCTGAACATATTTGTCTTTCCATATCTGGTTGCAGTCAGGCATGTAATCTACATCATATTTAACAATACCTTTCATGTCTCCAACTTCATGCTTACCATTTAATACACCTGTATCTGTAGCTTTGTATGCACCGATGTAACCAAGCTGAAGGTCGGCACTGTTACTAATATCATTGTCCATTGGGTAAACTCTTATACAAGGCTCCTTAATCTTAGACCAGTCTGTCGTCACCGAAATATTCCAGCATACCTGATCAATAACTGCTTTCAAATTGTCTTCTTTAGTTGTTTTCTTTATACCGATTTCGATACCGCCATTGGCATTTACAAACTTTGTAACATCATCCGGACGGGTCTGAAGCAAAAGATCAGAAGTTTCTGCATTTGTATGTCTCATGAACTCGCCTTCCCAAGTTGCAACAACCTTCGGACTTTGGTTCTTTGTATACGGAACAGATTTGATTCCTGTATAGAATGGTTTAGGGTTGATGAACTCTTTGTCTGCAACAGGGTCTAATGTGATGCCATAAACTTTCATGAATGACTCTCCAAGGTCTACATAAGACCAATAACCCTTAGAACGGTCATAGTAATGTCCTTCATCCCACCATACAGGGCACATACCTTTTTCCAATGCTAATTTGAAAATAGTGTCTGCATAGTCTGTTACACCATCTTTGTATCCCTTAACACATCCACATTCACCAAGAATAACGCCGTAACCCTGGTCAGAGAACTTAGGAACAAGACGGCTGAGATTGTTATCCATATCTTTTTTATCCTGCTCTGTTCCCCATGTATCCTGATATCCCCAAGAAGTCGTCACTGTAGCTGAGATTCCATACACAGTTGGGTCGTAGTAATGAACAGAAATACTCATTTTTTTCTTTCCTGTCAATTCTTCGGCTGGGTCATTAGGCATATGGAAACGCTCATCCATAACACCATCATTTACATATGTATCTCCCTCATATCCTCCGATTACACATGACTCATTACCTGTACCCGGAATCAGAAGCTGACGATATGCATTGTTTCCGCCTGAAGCACGAACAATATCAACGAATGTCTGATTGATTTCATTGACCATCTGGTAAATCTGATCTCCATCTTTAGGAAGTTTACCTGTCTGGTCATTCTGTGCTTTGCTCGGGTCTCTGAAATCATCATTTAAACGGCCTGATAACTCTTCGTTTGCACCCTCAAAAATTACATGGTCTGAATATTCTTTGAAACGCTCAGAAAGCTGTTTCCAAATATCTGTATACTTTTTATATGCCTGATAACGGATTGGATTCTTCTTCATGTCCGTCTGTGCCAAAGGAGTACCATCCCATTCTTCAGCACCGAACATTCCCCACCATCCACCATCCCAGTGGATGTTAAAGATAATGTACATTCCGTCATTTAATCCATAGTTGATTACTGTCTCAATACGATCCATAAGCTCTGTACTTATGCGGTAATATGTATCCTCCGTAGCAGGTGTAACACCCTCCATAGGTGTGTTGATAGCATCTACAGCCTTGTACATGTTATTTGCACCTGTTACCTTCTCAACAGTTCCATCTTCCTTTGGAATTTCCATAGTAAGGAAATTTGACCAAGCCACTGGAACACGAACTGTATTTACGCCTGTTTTCTTTAATCCGTCAAAAGTTTTCTGTGTAGCAACAGGATTTCCTGCATTTGTCTCACACTCTTCAACAGTTTTACGGTAACCCGATACATTACTTTCCTCCAACTGATTACCTAAGTTCCATCCAAGACCCATACCATCTTTTGTCATGAACTCTTTTGAAGAAATATTTGCACGCATCAGACCGTTATCTTTTGTTGCGATACCGTTTGCTGATAAATGCTCTGTTGTCAAGTTACTGTCTGAAAGCTTTCCATCTGTTACAACATTTGTATTATTTCTCTGCGAGTCATCTGCTGCACTTGCTTTAGATGAATTTACACCGGAAATATTAACACCTGTCACTAACAAAGAGGCCGCTAAAAGTAAGCCTAATAATTTTTTTCCGTATTTTCTCATAAATACTACCCTTCCTTTCTCTGTTTTACTTCTATCATAAAACGAGACATAAAAAATAACTATCACGAAAGTATCAGATTTTTATACTTTTGTATCAGTTTGTAATATGATACAATTAACACTAGATGTTTTGATAAATGAAAGGAGCAGCAAAATTTATGCTCGATATAAATACATTACAAAATGCAGCGGAAATCATTCAATATGATTCCTCTGATATTCCATATACAATTCAGTCACGAAAGCTTTCAAACTTTACTGATATGAGAGCCCTGTGCCATTGGCATGATGACATTGAAATCATATATGTTTTTGACGGTGAAATGATGTACGATATAAATGGAAAAATCCTTCATTTAAAAGCCGGAGACACGGTAATCGTAAATTCTCATCAGATGCATTTTGGATATGCTACTCACAATAAGGAGTGTATCTTTACATGTATGCTCTTTCATCCAAATCTGCTAAAATCAAATATTTTTATGTATGAAAAATATGTAAAACCCATAATCACAACTCCGGTAATAGAATATTGGTATTTTCCGCACGCTGAATTTAATACAGGTTTTCCGGGCACACACCTTACAAATCTGTACAACAAATATCAATCGGGACTTATGAATGATTATGAAGTTATCGGAAACTTTTACATTATTTGGAATGAAATTTATAAAAATACCGACTCAAAACTTTATATTGACCCCGTGTCACAGAATAATGACATTCATATTCAAAAAGAAATGATAACATACATAACGCTTCACTATTATGACAATATTGACCTTGAAGACATAGCTGCCGCCGGCAATATCAGCCGCAGCAAGTGCTGTCAGATATTCAAAAAATACATGCAGCAGTCTCCTGTAGCGTATCTTAATGCTTACCGCATGGAGCTAAGCTGTAATTTGCTAAAAACAACCTCATACAGCATTACTTCAATCGCTACTTCCTGCGGATATAACCACCTGAGTTACTTTTCCAGGATTTTCCTAAAAAAATTTGGGTGTACTCCTATGGAATACAGGAAAAAATTTCAATCCTGCTAAGAGCACACCCATATATTTAATTAAGAAGACAACAACATAAATTTATTATACGCTAAATACCCTCAACCATTTTAAGCAAAAGCAGTTTATCTCCCTTGTGAACCGTATCACCGTTAATTTCATTCAAATCCATTATGCTTTTAACGGTTGTGCGGTATTTTTTTGCTATATCCCAAACAGGTGTATCCGCCGCCGCATAATAACCTACTATTCCCGGAAGCTTATGAAGCTGTTCAAAGTCAAGAGGTGCTGTCACAATATCCGATACAAAACTTTCATCAAAACTTGAAAATGCAATAGCACACAATGTTATATTGACCTTAACTTCAAGTTCCGAACTGTCAATCATAATAACATTTATATTATTTATATCAAACTGTAATTCATAGTAACAATCAGTGCTTAGGTTATCAATTTCTATGGTATGGCTAAATGGCAAAACAGCTCTCTCTATCGATAACGGACTTACATCATTCTCTGTCATATAAAGAATATCAAGCAAAAGCACACCGTCCAAATGTATTCCGCCATCAACAATCTGCTGCTCATCTATTGTTATTTTTCCTGTCGCATTACATATCTGCAATATTTTATCCGGACTTTCAAGTGAAATCTGCTCAGAAAGACGAAGCGAACTCTGATTTTTCATAATAAGTTTATTCAACAGCATTTTTTCCTTTACAGGTTCAAGTTCCATAGCAGTTGAATACGCATCATCGAGTATCTGCGCCTCCCTGTTTTCATAAAACTTCATCTGCAATTTAAGCGTAAGCTCGAAATTTACAATCCTGTTTTCACCATCCTCATCCGGTTTTGAGGATAATTCCCTTGTTCCGACACTAACATCAATATCAGGGATCATATCCTCGTTGCAGTCGTTGCAGTTTATAATCTCATCAAATGAAACTTCAGTCTCAAAATATTCAAGACTTCTCTCCTCATTTTCAGGTGTATAAAGAACAAATACATTCAAATCACCCATAAGTCTTACACCGTCTTCGACAACTTTTGTCTGAATATTTAACGGTCTTATGTTGTAATACAGCACCGATGCAATACTTGGTTTTGCCTTCGGAAGAGTCAATTCCTCAAAAATCCTGTGAATGTCATTTTTTTGAATTACCAGATGTGTATATGTAACCGTTTTCATTTTTGAATATAAACCATCTAAATTCAAATTGTCCGTCTCATCATCAGACGCCATTGAAGAAACCGCTTCATAATAAACACTTTTAGGTTTGCAGCAATGTATTCCTATAATAGCATTTATACTGAGTTTTCTTGAATTTATAAGATTTGCCTGACAATCATCAATTTCAAAATGACAATTTATCTCGTCCCCCTCAGACACATTGTCAAGCCCTACAGACTCATCAAAATTTATACTTCCGGAAAGATTATGTATAGGCACAATATCATCATTGCTTGCATACAAAATAAAATAATCGAGAGTTCCTTTTACATTTACCTTTCCTTCAAGTGCCGAAACAGAATTTGATGATATATTTCCTTCAATCTTGATAATCTTATCTATATCAGGTTTGCTATCAGGAACATTCATATCATTTTCAAGAGTAATCTGAGTGTCACTGTGGCAGACTATTTGATTTGAAGTTATCTGTGCTGTTTTTAAGTCCATAGAAATCTCCTTAATTTTACTCGCTACATGTTATTGTTTTAATAATATTTTATTCACTCATATAAAAAATATTACTAAAAAGCAAATAAATAACTCAAACAGACATTATTGTGGTAAACTATATTTTATATGATGCAGAATATTGTATCAGTATTGGCAAACTGCATTTTATATGATACAGAATACTGTTGCAATCTTAATAAACTGCTCGGAAATGAGGGATACTATGGATAATCAAAAAGAAATAACGTATATAAATAATATAAGTGTCGAAGATTATAATGCACTCAGAAAATCCGTAAACTGGATAAATGTAACTGAAAAGAGAGCTGCTATTGCCCTGAAAAATTCTTTTTATCTCTGTGTAGCTGTCTGTGACGGCAAACCTGTCGGCATGGCAAGGATAGTCAGCGACGGCGGTTATACATATTTCATAACAGATGTTATCGTACATCCGGACTATCAGGGCTGTCACATAGGAACAGAACTCATACGCCGTGAACTCGATTATATACAAAAAGACGTCGTAGCCGGCGAAACTGTAATGGTAAGCCTGATGGCTGCATACCATCGTGAAAGTTTTTACGAAAAATTTGGGTTTCACACAAGACCATTTGGAAATCACGGTCCCGGAATGTCAATGTGGGTTTCCAGAGATGTCACAGGAAATCCTATGACTTTCTGAAAATCCATAAATATGCCATCCCTATACAAACTTATTCATTTCCGCATTGTATCGGTAATCAATCGCTGCAAGTTTGTTCTCAAGTTCATCTTTATCAACATCCAACGTTTTACACAACTCATCAAGATTAGGATAAAAATCCCTGAGTTGTGTATTTATATAACTAAGCAGCATAACCGAATCCTTTGGTAAATTGTTACTCACTTTTTATTTCCTCCCATACATTCAACACTGCCACTCACAATCATATTGTAAGCGGCAGCTACTTAGCCGCACTGTTTATAAGACCGACAATCTTCTCAATTGAATTATTAAGCTGACTCTTATTCATTGCCGCGATATATTTTTCTTTATTATCAAATGCTTCATTTACTGCTTTCAATAATTTTTCGTTAGTTACATCTTCTTCCTGAATAACAATACTATATCCAAGCTTTTCAAATGATGCAGCATTTAATATCTGGTCCCCACGGCTTGCCTGTGCTGAAAGAGGTATAAGTATATTTGGCTTTTTAAGTGCGAGAATTTCACATATGGCGTTTGCTCCGGCACGCGATATCATAATATCCGATGCCGCCATTAAATCCGGAAGTTCGTCACTTATATACTCATACTGCACATATCCCTTAGTACCGTCAAGCTTTTCATCTTTCTTTCCTTTTCCACAAAGATGTATAACCTGAAACTTTTTCAACAGCTCAGGAAGAATTCCTCTCACGGCATTGTTTACTGCAACTGCACCCAGACTTCCTCCAATTATAAGAACAACAGGTTTTGAATCGTCAAATCCGCAAAACTCAAGTCCCTTTTCTTTATTTCCCTTAAAAAGTTCTTCTCTTATAGGTGAACCTGTGAGAACAGCCTTTTCTGCCGGCAGATGTTTGAGTGTCTCAGGAAAGTTTGTACAAACCCTTACCGCACACGGAATGCAAATTTTATTTGCAAGTCCCGGTGTCATATCCGACTCATGTATAATACACGGAATTCTGCGTGACTTGGCAGCCACAACAACAGGAACAGATACAAAACCACCCTTTGAGAATACTACATCAGGTTTAATCTTTTTAAGCAGATGTCTTGCCTGTGCAAGTCCTTTAAGTACCTTAAACGGGTCACTGAGATTTTTAAGGTCTATGTATCTGCGCAGTTTTCCGCTTGATATACCATAATAAGGAATTCCCAATTTTTCAATCAGTTTTTTCTCTATACCGTCATAGGAACCTATATAGTAAATCTCATATCCTGCTTTCTTCAATTCAGGTATGAGTGCAATATTTGGAGTGACATGACCGGCTGTTCCCCCTCCGGTTAAAACAATTTTCTTCATCAGAAAAATTCTCCTTTCAAAATCCATTCTTGAAATAATAACCAAAATTCACAATATAACTTTTTAATTTAATAGCTTTAACACTATTTACTTTAAATACCATTTTATATATTATCATATAAGTCTGAAAAATCGCTGCATCCCTTAAAATAAAGAATTACAGCGATTTTGTCTGCTTTTATAATTATTGTATATGATGTTTGCAGGATTGCAAAAACTGTACAACAATGAAGCAATCTGTGGCATCAGAACGTTTTCTATATGTATAGTATATTTAATATTTATCCGGCTTATCTGATAACTTTAATCCATCCTTCAGGAGCTTCTATTCTACCCATCTGGATACCTGTAAGTGTATCATAAAGTTCCTTTGTCTTTGGTCCCATCTGCTCCATTCCGCTTGGGAAACAAATCTCTTTGCCATGGTCAACAATCTTTCCTACCGGAGAGATAACTGCTGCTGTTCCACAAAGACCGCACTCAGCAAAGTCTTTAACTTCATCAAGATATACTTCTCTTTCTTCAACTTCCATTCCAAGGTAATCTTTTGCAACAACCTCTAATGAACGGCGTGTAATTGATGGAAGAATACTATTTGACTTAGGAGTAACAAACTTACCGTCTTTTGTGATAAAGATAAGGTTTGCTCCACCTGTCTCCTCAATCTTTGTACGAGAAGCAGCATCAAGATAAACATTCTCATCAAAGCCTTTCTGATGTGCATCAACTATAGCATGAAGACTCATAGCATAGTTAAGTCCTGCCTTGATATGACCTGTTCCATGAGGTGCAGCTCTGTCAAAATCACTTACACGGATAGTAATAGGTTTTGCGCCACCTTTAAAGTAAGGTCCTACAGGTGTTGTAAATACTCTGAACTGATATTCATTGGCAGGTTTTACACCAATAATGGCATCACTTCCAAACATATAAGGACGAATATATAATGTTGCACCTGAGCCATATGGTGGTACATAATCAATATTTGCCTCGACTACTTTAGCAATAGCATCTACAAATCTATCTTCAGGAAATACCGGCATCTCAAGTCTGCTTGCTGAATCAGCGAGACGTGAAGCGTTTAAGTCAGGTCTAAAGCAGACAACTCTGCCATCCTCCGTAGTATATGCTTTTAATCCTTCAAATACTGTCTGAGCATACTGGAGAACGCATGCACACTCGCTGATTGTGATCATATCATCCTCTATAAGTGCGCCATCATCCCATGCACCATTTTTGAAGTTTGACACATATCTTTTGTCTGTCTTTACATAACCAAATCCAAGATTATTCCAATCGATGTCCTTTTTTGCCATAACAATACTTCCTTTCATAACCCTTTTAATTTATCGGGTGAATTATTTTCAAAAGATTACATATCAATACAATCAATAAATTCGATACACATACACGATACTATATTACAATCAATAAATTCAGTACACACACACTGTACCATATTAAATACATTGATAAAAATCTTTTATTTTAACATATCTCTAATGATACTCCCATGATTTTATACTGTCAAGATTATAATCTTAACCGCTTAATACGCACCATTAGCAGTCTTTATGTTCTTAAACTTTTTAACACGTTAATCTTCTATCATATTTATTCTTCTGATATGTCTCTCATCATTTGAAAATTCAGTATTTAAGAATGTATCAACTACCTTCAATGCATGTCCCGGTCCTATTACTCTTGCACCCATAGCGAGAATATTTGCATCGTTATGTTCTCTTGTTGCCTGTGCGCTGAAAGTATCGTGGCAAAGTGCAGCTCTTATTCCTTTAACTTTATTGGCGGCTATGGAAATTCCTATTCCTGTTCCACAGATAAGTATTCCTTTCTCACACTCACCACTAACTATTGCATTTGCAACTTTTTTTGCATAAACCGGATAATCACATGATCTCTCATCATAACAGCCATAATCTTTATATTCAATACCATTTTCCTTCAAATGTTCCATAATTTCCTGCTTAAGTGCAAATCCTCCATGGTCACTTCCAATTGCTATCATTTTTTCTTACCTCCACATATCAATTATTTATATTTGTAGCAGACTCTTCATTTTCATGATACTCTGCTTCCATATGCAATATTACTTTTTCAATCTTTTCTGAGACTTCCTCAAAAAATTTATCATACAATGTCTCATCAGGGTCAAACGGGTCTGATATATCTGCATCATCTTCAATGTACTCACCTACCGTGTACACATTGTTTGATACCCCAAGATCTTCAATCACCTTCAGCTTGTCACTAAATGTCATAGTAAGCAAAAGCGTGTCCGCAGTTATTTCCTCACGTTTAAGCTGCTTCGAGTTTTCATGATTACTTATATTCATATCATGACTGCTAAGAAGAACATTTACTTTCGGATTTATCGGCTCGGAAAACAAAACAACCGTCCCTCTGGACATGGAATTTGGAAGCCAGTTTGGAGCTTTCATTCTGTAAATAGCCTCTACAAGCGGACTGCTGAAAGTATTTCCCTTGCTTACAAATATGACTTTGTCATAACTTTTCATATACATCTCCCTCATTTCAGAAACTGTCACACAACAAATAAAATACCCGTTTTTATATTTGGATGTATTTTAATGTCTATACATGAATCAAATGATGACCGGCTGCCTTTATCATTCTGTTCATTATCGCCCCTCCAAGTCTGTCATCACTAAAGCTTTCAGCATATATATACTGTGCACCAATATGATCCATATCTCTCAGTATATCATATAACCCTGCCGCAATGGAACCTTCAGTTTTTCTTGAACCAATACTTTTTACAATACCATACTTATACTCTTCTTTTGTCTCATCGGTCGCAATAATTGCAACTTTGCAGCCCTCATCAATCTTCTGCTTTGCAAGTTCATTTATCTTTGAAGCTACATCTTCTCTGCTTCCCTCAACAATGGTCATATCTCCCTTTGGAGCATAATGACGGTATTTCATTCCCGGTGCTTTCGCAACAATGTTTTTCTTAGGTGTTTCACCTACAATAGCGGGGTCAACTTTTACTTCACCTACAATATCCTCAAGCATGCTTTTTGTAATATAACCTGGTCTTAAAATAACAGGTACTTCCTCACTGACATCAACAATCGTCGATTCAAGTCCAATACCAACACTTCCGCCATCAATTATCATATCTATTTTGCCCGATAAATCTTCAATAACATGCTCTGCTTTTGTCGGGCTTGGCCTGCCGGAAGTATTTGCACTCGGTGCCGCTATATAGACTCCTGACTGGCTTATAAGTTCTCTTGCCACCGGATGGCTTGGCATCCTGACTGCAACTGTGTCAAGTCCTCCCGTTGTTGAATATGGCACTTTATCTGTTTTCTTGAATATGAGAGTCATTGGTCCCGGCCAAAATGCATCCATAAGTTTTACTGCCTTTTGTGGAACTTCCTTTGCTATGTCTTTAAGACTTTCCCTATCTGATATATGAACTATAAGCGGATTGTCTGACGGTCTGCCCTTAGCCGCGTATATTTTGGCAGATGCCTCCTTATGCATGGCGTCTCCGCCAAGTCCATATACTGTTTCTGTCGGAAAAGCTACAAGTCCGTTTTTCTTTAATATCTCACATGCCTCCTCAATCTCGCTGTCCTCAAACATTTCAGAATTTACCTTTATTATTTTTGTATCTATATCTTCACTCATCTGATGAGCCTCCTTATGAAATATATTCGTATATCCCCTTAGCAATTGCCTTAGCCATCTTTTTCTGATATTCGTCATCCGACAAAAGCTTTGCCTCCTGCGAATTTGACAAAAATCCACATTCAACAATTATAGCAGTCGGAATACTTTTCCTTAATACATAATAATCTGAATTGGCTTTTTCTACCCTATGATTTCCATCACCTATACACTCTGCTATTTTCTTCTGCATTATCCCGGCAAATTTCTTTCCATTTTGGGATTCACCATGATAAAACACCTGTGCTCCCCTTGAACTCTCACCCGTAAAACTGTTCTGATGAATACTCACAACAGCCGCTGCATCTGAACCGTTCATAATCTCTATTCTTTTACTAAGATCAGCTATTTTCTTATTTGTATCTCCCTCACTATACAGACCTGTATCTTTTTCTCTTGTCATTATCACTTTATATTTATTATTTTCTAGTTCTTTTTTTAAATATAGTGATATGGCAAGATTTATGTTCTTTTCCAAAGAACCGTCTATACCTACCTTTCCCGGGTCATTTCCACCATGTCCCGGATCAATGACTATAATTTTCTTATTGTCACTCTTAAATACAGGAATTTTTTTTATCATATGTCTGCTGACAATTCCACCTGCTGCCACAACACACACACCTAATAAAACAATACAGCTTTTCTTTAATAAATTCATACATATCTCCAAAAAATATTTATCAGCTATATGTATGCAGTTTATTTTAAATTATGATATGTATTCAAAAGGTATTTTGACCCTTGCATCATATAATCTACTGTACTGTATATTTCTCTATCGTATCCCAGACACTTTTCTTTTCCATTCCGGCTTTCCAAAAAGCTACTCCTGCCATTTTCCCTGACTCTACTTCTTTTAGCTTTAATTCAAGCGACTTGGCATTTTCAAGCCAGATTTTATATAGAGTCCCGTCTTTTGTGTACTCAGCATAGTCAAGTCCTCTTTCTTCATCCCATGTAATATCGGCTTTCGCATCATTGACAAGTTCTTCGGCATATTTCATTGAACAAGCTTCTGATTTAATCTTTGTCTCACCAGACCGGGTTGTTTCCTTCCACATTCTTGAATAAAACGGAAGTCCTATAACAGACTGCTTTGCAGGAACTTCATTCAATATATTAGTGACAGCATTTTTAACATAACTTAATGATGAAACAGGCCCTGCCTCCTCAGACCCTGAGTAATACTCATCATATGCCATAGTAATAACATAATCTGCTACTGCTGCCTGTTCCTCTCTGGCATAGTATGCTGAATAATTTGCCGGCGGATAGTTGTCTATTGAAAGTATAATTCCGTTGTTTCTGCACATAATACCAAGTTCTCTTATAAACTGTATAAAATCAGTGCCATTCTTTGACTTGACATTTTCAAAATCAATATTTATACCGTCAAGACTGTATTTTATAGCCTCCGCAATAAGATTTTTCTCTAATCTCTCCCTGCGGCTTGTTCTTCCCAACACATTTCCGATTTTCATATCAGGTGAAAAGTCATCACAAAGTCCCCATACCTGCAATCCCATGGAATGTGCCTTATCAACATAATCATAACTTGCAAGTGATGATATGCTTCCATTGTTGTCACTTGTCGCAAACCATGTCGGTGCTATGACATTTACATTTTTTGTCCCTGAAATCACATTTAACAATGTTGAATTTGCAGTCTGATTTGTAACCTGATGCCATAAAAGATTAACTTTTCCCTCCAGCAATGTATGCGGATACTCCTCCTCTACAAAATCTGTTTTTGGAACATAATCATATGCCTCTTTCAAATCTGATGCTTTAACATAACCTATAACTCCACTTTCAGATATAACCTTATCAAAACCGCTGTCTTTTGACTCATCTTCAAGAATTCTTAATTTTTCTTCTTTTTTTACGTCAACAAGTATAGGGCTCTTTATACTTGGCTCAAACCTTAACTTTGTTTCTTCTGCGGATTGTATCCACTTTTGTTTCTTTCCATATTCATATTTTAAGACAACTCTGTTTGGATTTTTATATAAGTTATAAGAAAGTGCCGTATAGTCCTTAACAAAATCCAAAGCAATATAAAGTTTATTATTCTTTAGCTTTGCTATAACATAATCTTTAGCGTTTAAACTTTTATTTATAGTGTATTTGTTACTATTGATATGAGTTGTGATAACAGCTGTGGCTGTTGTATAAATCAAAAGATTTTCATTTGAATCCCAATAAAATCTTTTATTTAATGTATTCGATACGAGGTTGTAATCAATATAGACATGACCTTTCTGATACAACGCCTTCTCTTCGTTTATTTTATCCTCAAGTACAACTGTATAACCGTTTCCATTATTTCCATAATATTTTGCCAGACTCATATAATCTTTACATGGCATATTTTTCTTTATAAACCAAAACGCAGTCACTGCAACGACTGCAATAAATGTAATCACAATAGGCAAAAACAGCTTTTTATTTTTCATAAAACGAACCCTTTCTCAATACGCAATATTCTCTTTATCAGTATATCACTTAAACTTTTTACAGTAAAGGCACATATGAAAAATTGAACTAATCAGGAGAGGGGATAGTTACCGCCCATACCACCGGTGTGAGCAGTAACAAGGCATGTGTGTTTCTTCCCTCTCCTGTCACCTTTTTAAGGTTACCATTATTTTTTTAATATCTTAATATTCCGACATTTTTTACCACAAAAACATTGTAATGGATAATCTCCAACAATATTTACAGACGGTCAAACTCGACCTGTACAATCTTACCATTATTGTCACTAACATAGTTTTCCATATAGCAATTGTCTTCTTTGACATGTTCTATTATTTCAGAATCCCCGCCTGAATAAAACTGTCCATCGATTTTAACTTTTACCCCAGCCAAGGTCCATTTATCGACCTCATCTAAAATCCATGATATTGTCTTTTCTCTCGACCCTTCTGAACTATCCCTCAATTTTACCAACCTCCGGTTTCTCCAATAAGATACATGACCGCTACTTGTGTAACTGTTAATTTTATTTTATGTGATACATCATCATTTTCCTATTGAGTAATTTTTAACTTATTTTCAGAGCAACGATTTTTAAAACATCTGGTAAAATTCATATCAACGTCAATACTCCTCTATCCTTGTCTCCTAACCGCCTTAAATTTTTAACATATCATTTTTTCTATAACCTTCTTCCTATAAACTCACCCCCTGAAACTTTAAATCGTCTCTCTGTGCTGACTATTATATGATGGTGACTTTCACAATTTCAACACCTAAATCACCGTATTTTTACCAAAACTGCTGACGTATTTTTTACTATTATGCATAATAAAATTCCCATTTTCATCATTTTTAATCATTTTTTGAAAATATATGCAAATTTTTCAAAAAATAAACAGTATTTATTATGCAGGTATTACAAACCATAATATTAATCTAAAATATGTCTTATCCTTCAAATGACAAAACTCAAAAGCATTCATTTTATATTTGCCAAATCACCTGTACAACGTTCATATCATATAAATATATAAATGGTGATTTTATTTCATATTTATCCGATAATAACAATGTCAGATAAGTCTCAAATCATTGACTAAAATCAAATATTAACCTATAATTTAACTATAAGAAATTATATATTTTATATTTTTTTAGAAAGGGAGTGAGCCTATGCGAATCGAAAAAATAAATGACAACCAAATCCGTTGTACACTCAATAAAAAAGATTTATCCGACAGAGAACTTCGTATCAGCGAACTTGCATACGGAACAGATAAAGCCAAGGCTCTATTTCGTGACATGGTGCAGCAGGCATCATATGAATTCGGTTTTGATGCGGAAAATATCCCACTTATGATAGAAGCTATTCCTATGTATCCGGACACCCTGGTCTTACTTATAACCAAAGTTGAAGATCCGGATGAACTTGATACAAGATTTTCAACATTTTCTGAGGATCCGGACAGTTCTTCATATGAACAGGTCGGAGAATATACATTTGACGATGATGACGAATATGACGACGATGATGATATTTACGAACTCGCCGGCAGCTTAACCTCAGAAGCAGATGACGAGCCGATACCTTTTACTCCTACATCTTCATATGATGAAAACACTGATTTTATTTCGCTCTCTGAAGCTTTGAGCAAAGAACCACGTCCAAAGACAATGTCTAAAAACACGTCATCAAACAATGCTAAAATCTTTTCTTTCGACTCATTAAACAATGTATCGGAATTTGCAGCCAATATATGCCATCTGTATAAAAGTGCAAATACATTGTATAAAAATGACAAAACTGAAAATTATATACTTATAATGCAGCAAGGTGAGCTTTCACCGGAATCTTTCAATAAGATTTGCAACTTAGCAAGTGAGTATGGTACACAGCAGAAAAACACTTCTGCAAGTATATCTTATTATGAAGAACATTTTGAACCTCTCATCAGATATGATGCATTACAAAAACTTGCATAAATTATATGGTATTTTAAGCCTACCTAAAGTTCAGTCAAACTAACCATTTTTCCTTTATTTTCAGTGCTTTCAGGGGTTGCCAAAAAGAATTTTCTGCGTTATAATGAATGCACAAAATCAATAATAAGGGAGGACAATTAAAATGGCATATGTAATTAGTGATGATTGTGTTAGTTGTGGAGCTTGCGCTGGCGGATGTCCAGTAGGCGCTATTTCTGAAGGAGATGCTCATTACCAGATCGATGCAGATACATGTATCGAGTGTGGTGCTTGTGCAGGAACATGCCCTTCAGGTGCTATTTCACAGGAGTAATTTGATTAGGATTTTATTTCCTATTGACGATTTTTTTTACTTTATGTAAAATAAAGCTGCTGGTAAAGGAGTTTTTCTCCTGTACAGTGGCTTTTTCGTTTTTAATTTATTTTTTCAAAGGAGAGCAGATATTATGACAGAAAGAATTTCTAAAGATATGATAATTGCTGACATGCTTAAAATAGATGCGGGCATCGCAGCTATACTTATGGCATCAGGTATGCACTGCATCGGCTGCCCATCAGCTCAGGGAGAATCACTTGAGGAAGCAGCTATGGTTCACGGTCTTAACGCCGACGAACTTGTTGCTAATGTAAATGATTATCTCTCAAAGAAATAATTGCTGATATTTTTTATCATTAAATAAAACAGAAGGTCATACATCGGTATCAAACCAACATATGACCTTCTGTTTTATTTATAATTATTCAAGAACGAAATCACATCATTCCTTTGAGGCATCACCTTTAAAGCTCCTTTTTTTGTCGTAATTATAGACGATGCTGCACTAGCAAATTCAAGCATACTTGAAACATCACTTTTTGTGAGATTATCCAGTCCTTTTTCAAGAACACTATTTAAAATACATGCCATAAATGTATCTCCAGCTCCAGTCGTTTCTACTGTATCCTTTCTTACAAATGCATCTGCAAAAAAGCTTTTTCCCTTATAATATGCAGTGCTTCCATTTTTTCCTTTTGTGGCACAAAACAGTGCCGGTTCATATTTTTCAAAAATCTTGTGAACACCTGCATCAATATCTTTTTCTCCGGTCAAAAACTGTATTTCATCATCTGATATTTTTAAAACATCACATTTACTTATACCATACCACATCTGTTCTTTTGCCTTTTCAAAATCATCCCAAAGAGGTGGGCGAAAATTTGGATCAAATGAAATCACTGCCCCCATACTTTTTGATTTTTCTACCGCATATTTTGTTGTATCTGCGATTTTTTCTTCTGTCATTGAAAGTGTACCAAAATGAAAGATTTTGGTATTTTCCAGTAAACTTTCATTTATTTCATTTTTTCTAAGCATCATATCGGCTCCGGGATTGCGATAAAATGAAAAGTCCCTGTCACCGTCTTCTTTTGTATGTACAAATGCAAGCGTAGTATGAATGTCGTCATCAAAAATCACATTATCTGTATTTATTCCCTGTTCACTAACGACATCTCTAAGCATTCTTCCAAAATTGTCATTGCCAACTTTTCCTATAAAAGCAGTTTTCTTACCAAGTCTCTGTAACATTGACAAAACATTGCATGGAGCTCCTCCCGGATTTGCCTCAAGTATCGTATTTCCTTGTCCACTCATACCATTTTCAGTAAAATCTACAAGCAACTCTCCTAAAGCGACCACATCAAACTTTTGCATTAAAAACCTCCCTATCTGACAAATATGCCATGTTTTTCGATATCTATAACTGTGTCCCCGTCACATTCAAAACTTATCCCATCTGCATCAAGCGGTGTATAATAAGTCATGCTAAGTACCTGTGAACCGTCATTTATAAATATTTCTGCAGAATATTTATCCAAAATAAAACGAAGTTTCAAGCTTTCTTTTGGATATCTTAATCTGACTTTTCTAACCCCTATTGTATCACGATTCATTCCCGAATACAGCCTGTTTATTTCAAGTTCTTTTTTCACGTTATTATAGATAAGCCACGAACGAAATCTTTCATTTTCTGCAAAACATATCTTAAACTCATCAAAATCTCCATCAGCAATTTCAACCGTCATATCAAGCATGCGGCCATTTATTCCCTGAAAGCCTGTTTTTTCATGTACTTTCTGACCTTTATAATAAACATCATCTGTATAATATTCTGCTATCTCCCTTACAGGACTCTGCACGATTCTTCCATCGGCAAAAGTCAACTCTCTTGGAATCGTCATCATACATGACCACTTCTGAGTAACCGGTCTTATATTTGAATCCCATGACTGCATCCACCCTATCATCACCCTTCTTCCATCAGGTGTAAGCGTAGTCTGTGGTGCGTAAAAATCAATTCCGTCATCGAGTGCATAGACTTCATCATAATTGAATTTATGCTGTTTCCGGTCATAATCACCTATAAAATACACTGAATTATTTCCATTATGAAACTCTTCATCTGCACACATGTCCTGTGGAGATGCTATAAGTACGTGTCTTTTGTCCAGCTCAAAGAAATCAGGACACTCCCACATTGTTCCATATTTTCCTGTATTATCTTCTGCCAATACCGAAACATATTTCCAGTCATACATATTTTCCGAATAAAACAATACTACATGTGGTTTTCCGTCAGATGTTTTATTTCCGGCAACAATATAATATCCGTCATCCTCTTTCCATACTTTAGGATCCCTAAAATGCTCACGGCTGAAATTTTCAGGCATCATATCCCCTGTAATCACCGGATTTTTTTCTATTTTTTTGTATGATTTTCCATCACCTAAAGCAATGCACTGATTCTGAAATTCCTGTCTTTCTCCATTTATTTCTTCATGAGATACTCCCGTATATACTAACATATGTCCTTTATCAGTCGCTATTGCCGAACCTGAAAAACATCCGTCAACATCATAATCCATATCGGGTGCCAGTGCGACCGGGCAATATTCCCACTTTATCAGATCACTGCTTACACAATGTCCCCAATGCATAGGTCCCCACTCCTTACCATAGGGATGAAACTGATAAAACAAATGTGCCTTCCCGTTATAATACGAAAAACCATTCGGATCATTTATCCAGCCGATTTGTGGTGCAACATGAAACTCTGGCAATTCTTTACTGCTCAATTTATTTTTTTCTATATATGCATCTGCTTTTTTTAACTTATCCATAAATACCTCATTTCTATTTTAATTATTTAAATGCTTATTGCCTCTTCTGTTGCGATATCAAAGAAATGTATCCTGTGAGGCACGAAAACAAATTCTACCTCTTCACCGACACCTGCAACCTCATATTTTGAAACTCTGGCAACAGAAGATGTACCACCAAATTCAAAATAGAGATTATTTTCATTTCCCATGATCTCCGTATTTTCAATTACCGCTTTCTGTCTATTTTCTTTAAATACATCAATATTCTGAGGATCAAATTTAATGTCTTCTCCTCTTATTCCAAGAATAACTTCTTTACGATTTTTTAATTTATCCGATATCTCTTCATTTACACTAATGCTGTTTCCATCGGCAAATGTAATTTTATTTCCATCGACCTTGACATTATAGAAATTCATCTGAGGTGAACCTATAAATCCGGCTACAAATTTATTTACAGGATGTTCATAAAGATCCATAGGTTTTCCAATCTGCTGTACAACACCGTCTTTCATGATGACTATCCTGTCTGCCATAGTCATTGCTTCAACTTGATCATGTGTTACATAAATCGTCGTACTTCCGAGATTTCTATGAAGCTTGCTTATCTCATTTCTCATGCTGACACGAAGTTTGGCATCAAGATTTGAAAGCGGCTCATCCATAAGAAATACTTTCTGATCCTTTACAATTGCACGACCTAAGGCAACCCTTTGTCTCTGACCTCCCGACAGATTTTTAGGTTTGCGGTAGCGGTACTCTGAAAGCCCCAGAATATCTATTGCCCAGTCTACCTTTTTCTTTATTTCTTTTGCCGGCACTTTCATATTTTTAAGACCATAGCTTATATTTTTTTCTACAGTCATATGAGGATATAGCGCATAATTCTGAAATACCATTGAAATACCTCTGTCTCTTGGCGCAACCTCATTCATCTTCTTTCCGTCAATATAAAGCTCTCCGCTTGTGATTTCTTCAAATCCTGCAATCATACGCAATGTAGTTGATTTTCCACATCCTGATGGTCCTACAAATGCTATAAACTCTTTTTCATCTATTTTAAGATTAAAATCTGTTACTGCTTTTTTATTTGTATTTGCATATTCTTTACAAACATTCTTTAATTCTATAAAACTCATAATCAGCCCTCCTTAGAACCTGTAGACACAACGCCTTCAACAATCTGTTTTGAAAATAATGAATAAATTATAATGACAGGTATTGTTATCATCGTGATAACTGCCAATGTCTGTCCCATCGTCGTATTGTCATTTGATGTTATTGCATTTAATCCGATTTGAGCTGTAAGCAGATCACTTGATGTAAATACAAGTGATGGCCACAGATAATCATTCCATACATTCAAAAATGTAAATACACTGACAGTTGCAACAACACTCTTTGACATCGGTAATACCATAGTGAAAAAATATTTTACCGGACTGCAAAAGTCAAGCTGTGCAGCCTCATAAACATCATCCGGCAGACTTATAAACACCTGTCTGAACAAGAATATGTTAAATGGATTAACTATCATAGGAAGTACATATCCTATCACCGTATTAAGTAATCCAAGCTTTGCTATAAAAAGAAAATGTATGGTAATGATTGTCTCCATAGGAACTATCATTAAAAGCATTATTATAAGAAGCCATCTCTCTTTAAAAGGAAAATTTATCTTTGCAAGAGCATATCCTGCAAGTCCGTTTACAATAATTCCAAGTATTATTAAAACTGCCGCATAAAATAAAGTATTCAACATGTAATGAATAAAACTTGTATTTGTCAGTATCGATATGTAATTATCAAAAAAGTTTCCATTAAGTGCAGGCGGTATAAATGCCGCAATCGAATTCATATCCTTTGTTATCGCTGCATCCGGCTTAAATGAATTTGCGATCATCCAGATAACAGGGAAAAGGAAGAACAATGACATTACTATCATTACCGCCGCAATAATCCAGTTAATTGTTTTTTGTTTTCTTGTCAGCATGTTTTTTCCCCTCCTTATCTTTGGTCAAAATAGTCTGTATGACTGTAAGTATCATGACAAAGAATGCAAATACTATAGCCATCGTGGACGCAAGACCGATTTCCCAGTTTACCGTACCTGTTTCATAAATGTCATATACCATTGTATATGTTGAATGTGACGGTCCGCCTCCTGTCATAACCATCGGCTGGACTAACATTCTAAATGCTCCAATCGTAATTGTTATAAATACAAAAATACAAAGAGGTTTTAATTCAGGTAATGTAATGTCCTTAAATTTCTGCCATCCGCTGGCATGATCCATCTCTGCTGCCTCATAAAGTGCAGGATTTATAGCCTGTAAGCCTCCCAAAAATATTATCATCTGATAACCTACACCCTGCCATGCACTCATAACAGCGATTGACGGAAGTGCCTGTGATGCACTGTTTATAAATGGCTGTGCATTTATTCCAATATGCGCAAGAAGTGAATTTAAGATTCCTTCCGGACTGTATATCTGAACCCATAAAGTAGACACTACGGCAAGTGACATTACTACCGGTATAAAAAATGCCACTTTAAAATATGTCTTGCAATGCGTGACTTTATTTATGAGTAATGCAAGTCCCAATGCACCTAACCCCTGTAATGGTACTATTATCACAACAAACTTAACAGTATTTCCAAAAGCCTGTTTGAAATCATCGTCTTTAAATACCTGAAAATAATTTTCAAGACCTACAAAATGTGTCAACCCAGGATTTAATGCAAAAAAGTCCGTAAAACTGAATACAAGTGTCAGGATCATCGGTATAAACAGAAATACTGTAAGAAGTACCAATGCCGGACCAAAAAATGCCATTCCTAATATTGATTCTGATTTTTTCTTCATTTTTTATATGTATAACGCTTCAGCTTTGCGTTAATCCTTTCTACTGATTTATCCAACTGTGTCTTCGGATCTTCACCTGTCAGGACACAATTCTCAAGTACCTGCTGAAATGATGTACTTACCTGTGGATATGCAGGTGTCTTTGGTCTTGGATGACCATATTCACTCAACTGATAGTATAATTCTTTATAATTTTCATCTTTTTTAAATACATCAATCGACTCGTATGCTTTATATGTTGACGGAAATGATTTTGATTTTTCCCACAATCTTTTTCCACTTTCAACTCCGCTCATCCATTTTACAAGTTCCGTAGCACCCTCGATATTTTTTGTCTTTGACGATGCCGCAAATGCCCATGAACCTGTAGGAGTATATCTTTCACCGTTCCAGTTGTCACCGGTTATATATGGTGCAACACCAAGATTAAGTTCCTTGTAACTTGTATAAACAGTATTTACCTCCCATGCACCATCAAACTTAAATGCTGCTCTTCCGCTTTCAAATAGATGATCGATAGGAACTTTAGACATATAACCGTTTGACAGCAGTTTACAGAAATAGTTGATAGTTGATATATTTTCTTTTGAATTAAAAACTCCGTCTGCTTTTAATCCTGTACTGTCTATCATATTTCCGCCATTTGACCAGAAAAACGGTGCATAATAATATATCGTCGCTTCTCCAACCGGAAATGTCATGTCAAGTGCATAACCTTTTTTCTTGTCTGTAACCTTTTTTACTTTTTCAAGAACATTCAAAAACTCTGAAAATGTCCATGGATGATCCGCATCCGGCACCTCTACGCCAGCTTCTTTCAGAATATCCTTGTTGTAATAAAGTCCGACACTTGACTCCATTGCTCCAAGGGCATACAACTTGTCATTGTATGTACCCTGTTCAATGATAGACTCAAGATACTCTGACTTATCTTTCTCTGAGATTTCTGCCAAAGGCTGTATAATCCCATTTTCGGCATATGCGGCAATATTTGGTCCGTCTACCGTAAGAACATCCGGAAGGTCGCCCGACATAACTGATGCATTTATCTTGTCAGAATATCCTCCGCCACTGTCATTTCTCGGAATAAATTCAATATCAGCAAAATATTTTCCATCATATGCTTTATTAAATGAATTTACTGCCTCCCTGTAACATCTTCCCTCGTCAGTGTCTTCAATGGAATGTACCCATATTGATAAATATTTTTCTCCTTTGTCATATCCGGTAATACTACCGGCTTCAGGTGTACTCTTCTGACATCCGGCTGTGGTTAAAATCATGCAACAGGCTGTCAACAAAGCAAATATGCGTTTTCTCATAATGCCTTCTCCTTTCCAACGCGTTTTACAAAATTTAACTTAATGTTTTTCGTTTGTGTAACCGGTTAAGTAACCGGTTACTTTATGTCACATATATTACTCTTACAAACTTAACTTGTCAAGTAGTTTTCCCTCAAAAAAATAACCGGTTACTTAACCAGTTATTTTTTTGTTGTTTTTTATTTTCATAATTGCTATACTTAACTAATGTGCTTTATTGCATTATCGGTTTCCGTACTTATTTTACAAATACTTAACCATTCATTTTTCAGTAAGAGAGGTTTTTTAATATGGCATCCCAAAATAAAAAAGTTACATTTAATGATATAGCAAAATATACAAACTTTTCAAAAACTACAATTTCAAGATACTTTAACAATCCTAATTCCCTTACGCTAAAAAATCAGGAAATTATTGCAAAAGCACTTGTAGACCTAAATTATCAAGAAAACAAGCTTGCAAAAGTATTGGCAAATGGAAAAAGTGAGTTTGTCGGCATACTTCTTCCTAATCTTTTTTTACATTATTATTCTGAAATGTTGAACCAACTTTTGGCTACATATGAAAAATTTGGATATAAATTTATTGTATTTGCAGGTGCCGGTTCAAATGAGACTGAACACAAATATCTTCAGGAACTTCTTTCATATAAAATTGAAGGACTTATCGTACTAAGCCACAATATCTCTTCAAAAGAGCTTGCATCTTACAATATTCCGGTTGTCGCAATAGAGCGTGAAGACAAATATATCAACAGTATAAATACAGACAATTATATGGGGGCTGTACAGGCAACCAGTCTGCTGGCCAAAAATAACTGTGATATTTTAATACACATAAACTCACATGTACCAGATGAGATACCATCATATAACAGAATAAAAGGTTTTATTGATATTTGTGAAGAACATCATATAAAACATAAACTTTTTCTCGAAGACCTGGGTGATACCTACGATGAGACTAGAGCACATATTAAAAAAATTTTTAATATTATACAAAAATCATATCCAGGTATGCGAAAAGGAATTTTTATGGCAAATGATACCCACGCAAATATTTTAATTAACATTCTCATGTGTGAATATGGGAAATTCACTGATGAATATAAAGTTGTAGGCTTTGATAATTCTCCTATTGCTTCAGAAGCCATCATACCGATAACTACTGTAGGACAGCAGATAGATAAAATTGCCTATGAAGCCATGAATCTGCTTGCCAGTCAGATGAATGAATTAAAGAAAAGAGATCCTCACCCTAAGAAAGATATTATCCATAAAAAAATAACGCCTGTCCTTATCAAACGTGACACATGTACCTAATAAAAAGCCAAATACCACACCGAGAACAAGTCAGCCCCCCATTTCAAATTGGGGGTTATTATTTCGCAGCACCCTTTTCAAAATAGATATTGGCATCTTTAAGTTTTTCGATATCTCTCCATAGGCATCAACTGCGATTTCCTTTATTGTTGCCATTTCTATACCTCCGGTAATCAGCAATAACTGCTTTTTTATCTCATATTAACACTAACGCAATAAATTTTAAGATACTATTATGACAAATGTTTGTGCAAACTTTCCTGTGCTCCATAAATACATCTGTCTCCATTTACGATATATGCTATACTGCACACTATCAAAAAAGCAAGTGTATTTTTTGTGCCAAACACCTCCACTCCTATAAGAAATGGTGCAATCAGTGTATTGGTTGCACTTCCAAAGACAGCCGCATATCCCAGTGCCCCACATAATACGGACGAAATTCCAAATAAATTTCCAAGACAGAAGCCCAGCGATGCCCCGATTGAAAACAGAGGTGTAACTTCACCACCCTGGAATCCAATTGATAATGTAATAACTGTCAAAAGCAGTTTTATAATCCAGTCAAAGATAAAGATTTCTCCTCCTGTAAATGTCTGTGATATAAGGTTTGTTCCAAGTCCACAGTAACGACCATTCCAGAGTACAAAAAGAATTACTGAAAGCGGAATTGATACAAATCCAATTCTTTTATATGGATTTTCAAACTTTTCCGCCATAAATTCTCTTGACTTTTTTAACAATACTGAAAACACACGCCCTGTAAGTCCGAATGCCACACCTAGAATAACCATATAAAACATAGTCTTAGATTCTGACAGGTTAAAGCTCTGCTTAAACGGTACTTCAAATTTTTCAAGTCCAAGTGTATTTGAAACTGTCGAAGCCGTAACTGCCGCTACCAATGACGGCAAAAATGCCTGATATAACATTTTTCCGGTAACGACAACCTCCATCGCAAAAAACACAGCTGCAAACGGTGTCTGGAACAATCCTCCAAAACCCGCTGCCATTCCTGCTATCAGCAAAACTTTTCCGTTATCAGGGAACTTAAATCTGCGTGCAAACCAATGAGACAATGTTGCTCCAATCTGAACTGCAACTCCCTCCCTGCCTGCACTTCCCCCAAAAAGATGCGTAATCCATGTACAAATCATAACCAACGGAACAAGTGCGAGCGGAATATCTTCTCTTTTCCCCTGTGCTGCTTCAAGCACAAGTGTCATTCCCTTTAAACTTGTCTCATTAAAATGATGATACATCCAACAGATAAACAGGCCTGCTATCGGCAGAAACCAAATAAGAATTTGAATATACCTTCCCCGGAAATCAGTAATTGCAATAAGGACACGCCCAAACAAAGCATCTATGCAACCTATGACAGCCCCTAAGAATAACGCCGCAATAACATAAAAAATTGTTTCTTTCATTCCTTTAATTCTCTTTGCCGGCTTTTTTAACAATGAACTTTCCATTTTTTGCTCCCTTATAAATCAATTTTTCTCAGGTAAATAGTTCCATTCCTTCACTGTGAAAACATAAATTCATATTATGATGCAAATGTCAAAATACCTTTTGACTCAAACAGCATATTACAAATATACATAAAAAAGCTGATGTTTTCTACGATTTGAATATAATGTAAAATAAAATATTTTGCAATACATCCGTAATAATCGTAGAAGTCATCAGCTATTATAAGCAATTTAGGTTTTCCTCGGGAGAACTTCATTCCCTCACTCGTTCAATTTACTCTTATCTAAAAATTAGAAGTCAACCTCTGTATCATAATAACAGCACTTAAGAAGTTTCTCCATATCCTCCTGTGACGGCTGACGAGGATTTGAACCTGTACATGCATCAAGGATTGCATTGGCTGCTATATCATGAAGTTTTTCAAGGAATTCATCCTCAGGTACAATTCCTTCTTCTGCCGGAAGTCCGCCTTCTCCATAATTTTTAATGCAATGCGGAATATTAAGGTCATCGTTCATCTGGCGAAGATATTTGATAAGTAAATCTACTTTTTCATCATCACTGCTTCCGCCAAGTCCCATATAATCAGCTATCTCACCATAGCGTTTCTTTGCCGTATCATCCTTGCTGTTGTATTTGATAACTTTTGGAAGATACATGGCATTGGCTGCTCCGTGAATGATATGTCCATTCTTGAAAGCTGCACCTGTCTTATGTGCCATAGAATGTACGATTCCAAGAAGTGCATTTGAAAATGCCATACCTGCAAGACACTGTGCATCATGCATCTGATCCCTGCTCTCCATATCTTCATTGTAAGATTTTACAAGATGTTTCTGAATCATCTTGATAGCCCAAATAGCAAGCGGATCTGTATAATTGCAGTTTGCTGTTGAAACATATGCCTCAATAGCATGTGTCATAGCATCCATACCTGTATGTGCAACAAGCTTTACAGGCATTGTCTCAGCAAGTTCAGGGTCTACAATAGCTACATCTGGAGTAATTTCAAAATCTGCTATAGGATACTTGATACCCTTCTCATAATCAGTAATAATTGAAAATGCTGTAACCTCGGTAGCTGTGCCCGATGTAGAAGAAATAGCACAGAAATGTGCTTTCTGTCTGAGTTTTGGAAGTCCAAACACCTTACACATATCCTCAAATGTCACATCAGGATACTCATATTTAATCCACATAGCCTTTGCGGCATCTATAGGAGATCCTCCACCCATAGCAACAATCCAGTCAGGTTTAAACTTCTGCATAACTTCCGCCCCACGCATAACGGTTTCTACTGACGGATCAGGCTCAATGCCCTCAAAAAGTTCTACCTCCATACCTGCTTCTTTAAGATAACCTATCGCTCTGTCAAGAAATCCGTTTCTTTTCATAGAGCCACCGCCAACGCATACAATAGCTCTCTTTCCGTCAAAGTCCTTCAATGCTTCCAAAGAACCCTTTCCATGATATAAATCTCTTGGTAATGTAAATCTTGCCATTATCTAAAACCCTCCTTACCGACTGCTGAAATCATGTAAAAATAAGCAGTCTAAAAATATTTATCGCTGCCATGCATAATTAACTGTATGCAAGACAATCATTTATTACCCTAATTAATATCTGTTGCAAAAATATAATAAGTTTTATATTTTCAACAACTTCAATTTTGCTAAAGTTTTTCTCCCAACTTCTTTTCTATCTTAACACTGATAAAATTTATCGTCAATGTTTTTTGGTTATTTTATACATTTTTAATCTTTATTACCAAATTTCATTGTTTATTTTTTACAAATAAATGTATTTTTATAGAAATTTCTATCTTATTTCTGATATTATGATGCATAAGGCAAAATGTTCGATAGCTTTTGAAACAAATAAAACAATGAATGCTTCTTTGCGCAAAAATACAAATTATACTTACATACACTTTTAAATCTCTCAACCAAAACACGGAGGAATTATGACAAATTTTAAACTTACAATACAATATGACGGAACACGCTTCAGTGGATGGCAGAAACAGGGCAACACCGACAACACCATTCAGGGAAAAACAGAAAATATCTTAAGTAAAATAACCGGTGAAGAAATAGAAATTCATGGTTCCGGCAGGACTGATGCCGGCGTTCATGCTATCAGGCAGATAGCGAACTTTAAGGCAAATGCCACTTTATCTGAACTTGAGGTCAGAGACTCACTTAACAAATATCTGCCACTCGATATACGCATTTTAGATGCAGAGAAAACAGACAACCGCTTTCATGCAAGACTTAACGCAAAAGGAAAACGTTACAGATATACTATTGACAATGGTGAGGTGGCAAATGTTTTTGAGCGAAAGTATATGACAAGACTTACAGAAAACTATGATATAGAGGCTATGAAAAAAGCTGCCGGGTATCTTATCGGTGAACATGATTTTAAAAGCTTTTGCGATAATAAACGCATGAAGAAATCCACAATAAGAACCATTTCTGATATCTCTATCAACAATTCTGACGGGATAATAACAATTGATTTTTACGGAAACGGTTTCCTTTATCATATGGTACGCATCCTTACAGGAACTTTGCTTATGGTGGGAACTCATGACATTTCATGTGATGATATTCCTGAAATATTAGAAAAAAAGTCCCGTAGTGCTGCCGGCTTTACAGCTCCACCACAGGGACTTTGTCTTGTTGAAGTGTATTATTGATTTATGTATGTCACAATCTCATCAAGTATAGCTGCTGCCACATCTTCTTTGCTCATCTTCGGCAGCTCCCTGATCGCATCTTTCGTGATGAGCGTGACTATATTTGTGTCTGTTCCAAAGCCTGCTCCTGCTACTTTGAGATTGTTGGCTACTATCATATCCACATTTTTCTTTTCAAGTTTCTTCTTGGAATTTTCCAGCATATTCTGTGTTTCCATGGAAAATCCGCAGATAAACTGATTTTCTTTTTTGTTTTCTCCAAGGGTTTTGAGAATGTCTTTTGTCCGCTTAAGTGGTATCGACATTTCACCACCGTCTTTTTTCTTTATCTTTTCATCGGCTGTGTTTTCAGGTGTATAATCGGCTACCGCCGCCGCTTTTATGATTATATCCTGTTCGTCGGCTCTTTTTATGACTTCATCATACATCATAGCGGCACTTTCTATCTGCACAGTTTCTACGAAGCGTGGCGGTAAAAGATTTACAGGTCCACTTACAAGTGTTACTTTCGCTCCTCGTCTTGCGGCTGTTTTTGCCACCGCATAACCCATTTTTCCGGTTGAATGATTTGAGATAAATCTGACAGGATCTATTGCTTCCATTGTAGGTCCCGCCGTTACAAGCACCTTTTTTCCGGCTAAATCTTTCTCAAATAATATTTCCTGAAGAATAAAGTCAAGAAGCGTGTCCTCCGACGGCATTTTTCCCGCACCAACATCCTTGCAGGCAAGAAGCCCCACATCAGGCTCTATGACCTGCATACCAAATCGTTTTAACTTAGCTATGTTATCCTGGACTATCGGATTTTCATACATATTTGTATTCATGGCAGGCGAGATTATCTTTTTGCACTTGCAAGCCATAACAGTTGTTGTCAGCATATCATCCGCTATTCCGTTCGCAAGTTTTCCAATAACATTTGCAGATGCAGGTGCTATAAGAACTACATCCGCTTTTTTCGCAAGTGACACATGTTCAACATTAAACTGAAAATTTCTGTCAAATGTATCTATAAGACATTTGTTTCCGGTAAGTGTTTCAAATGTAATTGGATTTATGAAATTTGTTGCATTCTGAGTCATCAAAACATGTATGTCCGCATGAAGTTTTGACAGCATACTCGCAAGATTTGCAATTTTATATGCCGCTATACTTCCTGTTACCCCCAAAACAACTGTCTTTCCTTTTAACATAACTTTATCTCCGTTTCTAAACTGTCATCATTTAGCCGCTTCCTGTGTAAGTGTTCCGTATTTCTCATAAGAAGATACTTTCACAATTTTATTTTCATCGTCTACAAATACTACCTTCGGCTTATGCTCTTTAACTTCCTCCGGTGACATCTGACAATAGCACATAATAATAACATGGTCGCCTACCTGTACCTGTCTTGCTGCTGCACCATTTAAACATATCATTCCGCTTCCCGGCTCGCCTGCTATTGTATATGTTTCAAATCTGTTTCCATTTTCAACGTCTACTATCTGCACAAGTTCGTATTCATATATTCCTGCTGCCTCCATAAGCTCAGGGTCAACAGTGATACTTCCTACATAATTTAACTCAGCCTGTTTAACTACTGCTCTGTGAATCTTACCTTTAAGCATTGTAACTGTCATATTTTACTCCATTTCCAAACAGACACAACTCACCACTTCACAAGGATGCGTAAAAACAAGATGTGCCTATCATACATAATTATTTTTTACTCAACGATGAAATTGTCAATAAGTCTTGTCTTTCCGATATACACAGCTATAGCTGTAAGAATAGGGCCGTCTATCCTCTCTACAGGCTCAAGTGTATTCCAATCAACAACTTCAACATAATCAATCTTTGCAAGAGGTTCTTTTTCGATTATATCTGTAATTGCTTTCTTTACCTTTGCTGCATCCTTCTCACCTGCATCAACAAGTTTTCTGCCCTCTTTTAACGAATGGCTAAGAACAAGTGCTGCCTTGCGTTCTTCTTCACTAAGATAAGTATTTCTTGAACTCTTTGCAAGACCATCTTCCTCACGGATAATAGGACATCCCACAATCTCAATTCCAAAGCTTAAATCATTTACCATATGTCTGATAACTGCAAGCTGCTGTGCATCTTTCTGACCAAAGTAAGCCCTGTCAGGTGTAACAATATTAAATAACTTTGCAACAACGGTACAAACTCCACGGAAATGAATAGGTCTTGTCTTTCCACAAAGACCACCTGTAAGTGTGTTCATATCAACAAATGAAGAGAAATTATCATCATACATCTCCTCAGGTTCCGGATGGAAAATAAGTGCTGCTCCTGCTTTTTCACAAAGTGCTGCATCTCTATCCATATCTCTCGGATAGCTCTCTAAATCCTCTGTAGGACCAAACTGCATAGGATTTACAAAGACACTTACAACAACCTTATCATTCTGTGCAACAGCTTTGTCTATAAGACTTTTATGTCCCTCATGAAGGTAACCCATAGTCGGCACAAGACCAACTGTAAGACCTTCCTTTCTCCACTCTCTTACCTGTTCTCTGACTCTCTTTATACTACCTGTAATTTCCATGATTTCTTACTCCAATCTATTAAAATAAAATATTTTTTATTATAACTGTGCAATCCTCACAGCCTAAATTTTATCCACAAATTTTAATACAACTTTTCCAAAACATCCTCATCTATTTTAAATGTGTGCTCCTCAGCCGGATATGTTCCTGCCGAAACTTCATTGATATAGTCCTTAAATGCCTGCTTCATTACATCGCCGACATTTGCAAATTTCTTGACAAACTTAGGCACATAATCCGAAAACATTCCGAGCATATCCTGATATACAAGTATCTGTCCGTCACAACCTGCGCCGGCACCAATTCCGATAGTCGGAATATCAAGTTTTTCTGTAACAATCTTTGCAAGTTTTTCAGGAATACATTCTAATACAACCGCAAATGCTCCAGCCTCCTGTACCGCAAGTGCATCTTCAATAAGCTTCTTTGCCGCTGCTTCTGTCTTACCCTGAACTCTGTTACCACCAAATGCATTTACCGACTGTGGTGTAAGTCCTAAATGCGCCATAACAGGTATTCCTGCTTCTGTTATAGCCTTTATCTGTGGGCATACACTTGCTCCACCTTCAAGTTTCACTGCACCTGCACGTCCCTCTTTCATAAGTCTGCCTGCATTTATAAGTGCATCTCTTGTCCCTGTCTGGTATGACATGAACGGCATATCTATAACAACCATAGTATCACTTGTTCCTCTGGCAACGGCTGCCCCATGATGTATCATATCATCAACTGTAACCGAGATAGTATCTTCATACCCCAGAATTGTATTTCCAAGCGAATCTCCTACAAGAATAGCATTTATTCCTGCTTCTTCCATAAGTCTCGCTGTTGAATAATCATAAGCTGTAAGCATCGTAAGCTTCTCACCCTTTTCCTTTGCCATCTGAAATGTTCTTACTGTGTTTTTCATATTATAATTCCTTTCCGAATATCTGCCTTTATTTCAGGTCAGATTTCTTTGTTTGAACTGCATCACTAAAATTGCATATCCAAAAACTGTTATTTTGAAACGTATCGGATTTCAGGCATATTCACATCTTTGTATCTACTTTCTTTTAGAAAAAATATCTTCCAATTCACTATAATCCCTATCGGAATATTTTTGCTTTGAAATACCCACAAGTCTTTTTCCTACACTCTTGTATATATCAATCATATCTTTATCTTCGAGTGCTTCAATATGTTTTTTTATTGTTCCGATATCATTTCTGATAACCGGACCTGTCAATGCATCTTTTGTTCCATTCTGAAGCACAGATTTAACATTTCCTGTTATCAATGGTTCCAAAAGAGATACGGCGTCTTTATCAGTAAAACCACAATTTTTCAAAAGTTCAAGTGCAACATCAAAAATTCCGACAATATAATTGCTCGCAAATGCCGCTGCCGCATGATATTTCACCTTATCTGAAGCTTTCAGTTCAAAAATCTGATGTTTCAATTCAGCTCCAAAAAGCTCCTTTATGACTTTTACCGCCTCTGTACTGCCTTCAATTGTAAGCCTTGCTGTATTTAATTGCTTATATGATGTGAATTTGTCGCTAAACGCGTACATTGGATGAATAGAAATTTTTTCTGCTCCGGTTTTCTCTATCCCGGAAAAAATATCAGATGATAATGAACCGCTAAAATGACATATAATTTTTTTATGTAGATTAAAATCTTTAATCTGTTCCCATACTTTTAAAATGCTATCATCAGGTGTCGCTACGCATACAATGTCACATTCTTTCACCAATTCTTCTGATGAATCATATGCTGTAGAGTTTGTAAAAGTCGCCGCAATGTCCGCGCTTTTTTTCGTCCTACTATAATAACCTTTAATTTTTGCAATGCTGCTGTTTTCACTGAGATATTTTCCCATACTGCAAGCAACAGCTCCTGCTCCTATAAAACCTATGTTTATATTACCACCTCCACATCAGCAGAGGTCACATTATCTCTGATGCAGTTTCCTTTTAATCCGAATACCGCTCACAAACGAGATAATAGCATAATCGTGGATTCATTGCAAGTGCATAGAGTGTTTTGAATTACTACAAATAAAATACTTTAAAAATATCAGCAATAAAATTTAATATCATCAGTCACAAAAGCTTTTTTCCACTTTGCACAGATTAAAAAAAACTGAGCAGATATGAATTCCATTAACTCATTTAACTGTTTATTGGATATTTTACTTCCATTGCTTGCCAAAATACATCCACCAGACCTTGTCAGCCATATTTTTGTTGCATTTGGTGTAGGCTTTCCCTTTGAAACATGAACATGGATTGGTTCTCCATTTTCATTTGACCAGAAATATACCGTATAACCACTTACCGTAAATAATTTAGGCAATATTGATTCCCCCATTCTCAGCATACTTATATAACAAATGTGCATTGCTGTGTAAAATTTCTTCAAAAAAAGCTATTTCTTCATCAGAATATCCCTCTCGTTCTGTCCACTTATAATCAGGCAATTCACACCTAGCCGAATCAAAGCCATCTTCAGTTGGCCGTTCAAAATTTACAATTACTTTTTTCTTTCCGTCTTCTTCAATCACTTGAGAATGTACAATTTCCGTTTCATCTGCCAATGTCATATATGGATACATCATATTACCCCTCCATTTCTGTGCCTTTATTTTGCACACAACTTATTTTTATCGAATATACTCTTATATATTAACCTATTAATATTATTGTATCACAAATGTACAATTTTTTACACATACCTAATCTCCACAAGCTTAAGTCCCCTTGCCGGTGCTGTCGGCCCCGCTTTCGCCCTGTCGGTTGAAGCTATTATTTCTCCAATCTTTTCAGATGGTATATTTCCTTTTCCCACTTCGAGAAGTGTTCCCGCAATTATACGCACCATATTATAAAGGAAACCGTTTCCGTTTACTCTTATTCTTATAAGCCTGTCATTTTCTTTTTGTTTATCAGTCCCGGCAGACAAATCTTCACTGTTTTCACCATCAGGCTTTGCTTTTCCAAGCTCTATGCACTCGACCTCTAAACTGTATATTGTCCTGACTGTTGTTTTCACCTGCGCTCCCGCTGAACAAAATCCGGCAAAGTCATGTTCCCCGATAAATGCTTTGCATGCATCCTGCATTGCTTTCACATCAAGATTTCCATAATCAAAATGTGCCGTATTTCTGTATTCAGGTAACGGAAATTTTCTGTTCAAAATCGTGTATTCATATGTTTTTCTGCATTCCTGATAACGCGGATGAAAGTCTAATGCCACTTCTTCTGAACTTTGTATTATTATATCTTCCGGAAGTCTTTGATTCAGCGCATATGAAAATTTTCCTCCCGGTATCCTGCTCTCTGTATCAAACACGGCAACATTGCCAAGTGCATGCACTCCTGCATCGGTTCTGCTTGCCCCTATAACTTCTATATGTTCCCCGGTGAGCTCTGATATGACTTTATTTAATTCACCCTCAACTGTAACCGCATTCGGCTGTATCTGCCAGCCATGATAATTCGTGCCATCGTATGCCACTGTCAGTTTTATTCGTTTCATTTTTTCCCCTTACCACCATTTATCCCAAATGTTTTTTGGCATATTCGTAAGCACCATGTCAAAGCCAGCCATGCACATTGCAAAAAACACTATCATTATCAAAATAATAATTGCCACAAAATCGTAGGTTCCCGCTTTTTCAGGTACCAGACAATTATAATATAATATTTCCATGCCGAGTGCAACCAAAATCAACGGCCACAGATGAAAAATCAATGTATAGTTTAGTATGCCGCCAAATATACGAATCATAAACAATATTCCAAATAATACAAGTGAAACTCCCAGTGTTATTGTGCCTATTCTGCGCTGTCTCATTTATCCTCTCTCCCCTCAAAGTATTTCTCGTCATCAAAATCAAATGCTTTCTTTTTCCCCATTATCATGCGTATTCCGACTGAGATTATAATAAATGCTACTGCGAACTGTGGTACATAATGCAATAAAAATTCATTTATTTCATATGAAATGTATATTCCCATACCTGCAAGTGCCGAAATAATGCTGTTACATAACATATATATACCCAGACATATGAGAACTATTGCTAATACATTTCTGCCCTTTCCTTTTGGAATTTCAGTAAGTCCATCTAAATGAGAACCCCATATATAATTATCTTCAAGTTCCTCAAATTCTTCATCTGGCAATGAATTTTTGTTCATGGCATCAAAAAAAGCATAGAACCAAACAATTATTGCACCGAAACCAAACATTTCAATATACAGCCAATTTGTCAGTATTAAAATTCCAAAAAACATTGTCATAAGGCTTACGCCCTCTTTAAAAAATCCTAAAAACATCTGTCCTGCTCCCGGTATACATGAAAAACAGAATGTTAAAAATTTTCCTTTTTTTCTTTTCATAATAATCCTTATTCCTCCAACCTATTTTATTTTTTTATATTCAAATATTTTTGCAAATTTCTAAAAACCCTGTTTATACTAAAACTTCTACTCCCACTGCTTTCCCTATGCTTTTCCATAAATTTTTTTCGTTCTGTGTCCTGCTTTTTTTTCATTTCCGACTGTTTTTTTTCATACGCCGATTTTTTTGCCGTCAAATCTTTTCTCGCAGTTTCACTTCCAATTTTTTCACCTATATCCTGCTGCACTTCCTCTAAGACTGTTCCCGGCATGCTCTGTGAATCCGAGTTATATGTTAAGTTCGCAGTAACCAATAGTGCAAACGACATACACATTCCAAGTGCAACCCTTGTGCAATATCTGTAATACTCTCTGCGTCTTCGCTGTTTTGTCGGTATTTTCTCTGCTTTTTCCAAGATTTCCACCGAAACACCATGAGGTAACCCTATCATTTCCGTTTGAGGTAATCCTGACGCAAATCTTCCGGCACAATATTCACATTTTGCAATATGCGTAAGCATATCTGTTTCTTCGGGCTGTCTCAGCATATGCGCATAATATTTTTTTATCTGCTCGTCAGTTATATGTGCCATAACGTCCTCCTTTCAATTTTTTTTGAAGCATTTTCTTTGCCCTTGAAATTTGTGTCTGAATTGTTTTCAACTTAATTCCACGTCTCTCGGCAATCTCTCTTGCCGTCTTATCACAACAATAAAATTCATAAGCAACTTCATTATATGGCGGCTTTAAATCTCGGCAGGCATTGATAAGTTCCTGATTTATCTCTTCTTCCAAAAAAGCTTCCTCAACAGATGAAACTGTCCCGACATTACTTTCCAGTATGTCATCTTCAGCCGGCATCTCTTTTCTTCTTTTGGATTTAAGAATATCAAGACATTTATTCGTTGCAATTTTCGTTAAAAAAGCCTTTTCATTCTGACCATCAAATCGGTCAAGCACCCTGTAATATGTAAGAAATGTTTCCTGAGTCATATCCTGAGCATCAAAATAATCTCCCAACATACGATAACATATTGAAAAAATAAGTTTTTCGTATTGCTCCATAGCCTTTTCCAATTGCATCATATGTATGGTATTGTCCGCCAAGCTTCATCACCTCCCATTTTCCCTTTTCATTATACTTAAACGAATGACTTTTACAAAAACCTTCAAAAATAAGTACAAAAAGTTTTATATAACACAAAAAAATACAGACTATGCATGCATAACCTGTATTCTTTACTCTATTTACCTAAAAATATTATCTTTTTGTGCATCACCATCTATTGTTGCCATAAGTAACTCATCGCATCTTGATATTGCTTTTGATATTTCATCCCATTCTCCAACCTTTAAAGCCATCTGAAATACCTTTGCAACTTCATAATTTGGCACATATTCACTCTTTCTGTCTTTTCTAAAGCTGGCATTTCTCGGATTAAAATATATCCCCATTTTTTCACTCCATTTCACAAAATCTAATACTGTTCACTTATACTCCCTCTATCAAAACTTCCTTACCTTTAAATGCAAAACCATAATGTCTTATATTCTCCTTTTTTACACCTCTCCTTACAAGTTCAGCATCATAGTCTTTTTCTTTTATCTGTTGCAATGCAGACTCGGCTGTTTCCTTTAAGCCGGTTTCTTTTCTGGGATTTATAACTTTAAATTCTATAACTATTCCCGGGTATCGTATATCATCTTTATCCACAGGTTCAAGCATTATATCATACCGTCCATAACCACTCTCCCTGTTTGAGTTTATAATATAGTTTTCTGTCTGATCTACCATAAGACCTAATACAAAACCGTGGAAAAAATTTTCCGGTGCTTTTCTTTCTGATGTATGTTTTCCTGAATCAAATGAACTGAATATTTTTAATGCAACGTCATTCATATACTCATTCATCCCCTCTACATCCCCACATATAAGTGCTTTTACAAACTCATTTGTCTCTGTCTTTGCCGTACTGAACCATCTTAGTATCATATTTTCAAACATAATCCGTATTTCCAGATTTGTAAGTGTAAGTCTGTATTTGCGCGCTTTCCTACGACTTCCATCCAACGGGTCTGCTGATACTACTTTAAGATATCCACTTGCAAGCATAAGGCTCCACACTGCGTCCTCCGAATAATCAAGTTCTGAAAATACTATCTGCTCGTCTATAGGTACCTCTATTGTCCCATCTTTAAGAAGTATTTCCATAAACATTTTTATATAAGAACTTCCCTTTTGTATAAGGCTGTTTATAAGCCCGTTGGAACTTGAATCTGCCCAATAGGTCTGTAAGCTCTTAAATTTCAAAAAATTTATTATAGACCACGGATTGTAAATATCTTTTTTATCTCCAAACGAAAAACCATCATACCAAGTCTTAACTTCCTCTTTTTCATTTGAAAGTCCCTGTTCGTCAAGTGCTTTAAACACTTCTTTTTCCGTAAACCCAAATGCTGTCTCGTATTGATTTGATGTAGTGGTGATTACGACCAGGTTATTAAGATCCGAAAAAATACTTTCTTTCGAGACACGAGTTATGCCTGTCATTATCGCCCTTTCAAGGTATGGATTGGTTTTAAATGTAGAATTAAACATACTTCTTGTAACTGCTACAAGTTCTTCCCAATACCCGTTTATATATGACTCCTGCATAGGTGTATCATATTCATCAAGTAAAACTATTACCTTTTTCCCATAATATTTCTGCATAAAACAGCACATCTGGTTTATGGCGGTGCTCAATATGACATCAGACATATCCATATCCACACTTCTAAAAAACTTTTTTTCATTCTCTGTTAATATACCACTATCATACAAATACTCATTTTCATTGTATAACTTTACTATCTGAAAACATATTTGTTCTCTGGCAACTTCAAATTTTTTTGTCTTAATCTCCGCAAAACTTAAAAATATTACAGGATATGTTCCCTGCAATTCACGATATTTTTCATCTTTCCAAATATCAAGTCCTTCAAATAAATCTCCTCTGTCTCTATACTCGTTTGAAAAAAAACACTTTATCATATCCATGTTTAATGTTTTTCCGAAACGACGTGGGCGTGTTATAAGTGTTACTATATCGTAATTATCCCACCACTCTTTTATAAATAAAGTTTTATCTATATAAAAATTATTTTTTTCCCGTATTGATTCAAAACTTTGATTCCCTATACTTATAACTTTTGCCATATACTATCTCCTACTCTTATTGAAATAAATCCCCGTAACTTAATAAGTTACATTTTTTTAAGTCCACATGCAGTTACAATTCCTGTCATATTTGTTCCGACCATGGCACTGTTGTGGAGTATATTTTTTGCATAATATACTGCCGCACCGCCATTTACTTAAATGAATATGAAACTGACTCATTTCCTGCTAAATCTGAAACCACACAGTCTCCTTTAACTGTATATGATTTTACGATTTTACCTTTCTTTGATATTTTCTTGCCATTCACCTCATCTATTCCTGATTTATCCGTAATTTTGCAAATAATCTTTTTTCCTTTCCTCGTAACTTTTATCTTGGGTGCCTTTGTATCTTTCCAAACTTTAAGAATGGATTTATGACCATCTTTATCTGTAATTGATAATATATGTTTACCCTCCGGAATTTTTAATTTAGATGCTGTCTTAAATTCCATATTTAATTCACTCGCTGTCCTTTTACTAAAGTCGTTCCATAACACGATATCATTTGCTGCCGGTTTTCTTATTTTATCTAATTTGTAAGATTTTTTGCCATCAAGCACTATCTTATCTACCGAGTCTGTGTTATCAAGAACCTCGTAACTTATACTCTTGCCAAATTTATTTATATTTCCTATCATTACATATCCTGTAAGTGGTCTTTCCTTATCGGCACCTAAACCATAAACTGAATATGACACCGGATTATATCCTGAAGTTTCTGCATATTTTTCTCTAAATGATAATACTACTCCTGTCTTTTTGAAAAGTGCTGCATCGTTGACAAGATAATCCGTCTTTACTCCTGTTTTATAATATGGTTTCTTTACTTTAGCTGCATAACCTGCTTCCCCAAACAATGTACTTGTCATCAAACCTGCTGCAACTGTCATAGTGATAATTTTTTCAATCTGTTTTCTCATAAGCGTCACCCTCCTTAAAAAATCAAACTTATTTTTGAACCTTTCTTTAAAGAATATCATTCACTTTAAGTCCGGTTAATCTTTATTTGTTATTACTGTTTCACTTATTAAGACAGATATCTTTCTTACTTGTTGCAAAAAATTTAAAGTTGATTTAATTTTTTTATATTTTCCATACGAAAATCACTCTCCATATTTTATCTTAGGCAGATTCCATTCAAAGTGAACCGCAAGTACACGCACCGCCACGACAAGCACTGAACAACCGACTATTGCCGTATTTCTTCCTATATAATTATAAATAACTATATATGCCCCCGCTCCTGCTGCCGATGCAACTGCATATATGTGTTTTTTAAATATATACGGTATCATCCCACTCATTATATCACGCAGAACTCCGCCACCTACTCCCGTTATAACTCCGACAAATATAAGCAGAAATGTATTTGTATTGTAATCACTGACTGTCTTTTTTGCCACATCTATTCCTATGACCGTAAAAGCGCCAAGTCCGACCGCATCTGTAAGCATAAGAATATACTCATATAGTGCCACAAATCTTTCACTCGGATTTTTTGCATGCTCAGATGCATTCATTATCATAAATATAAATACAAGACATGAAACTATTGCCGCTATGCTTACATCCCTGGGATTTTTAAATGCCGCCGGCGGTGTATTGCCAAGTAACACATCCCTCGTTATGCCGCCTCCAACCGCTGTCACAATTCCAAGCACACATACTCCAAGCAAATCCATCCTCTTTTTTATCGCAGTCATCGCTCCCGATATTGCAAAAGCCACAACTCCTATTATATCTAAAATATCTATCAAATCATTCATGTTCTTTATCTCAACTTTCCGTTTAGACCAAAACAGGATATAATTCCTGCTTCAAGGCATTTTTATCTCAAAACAAAAATCATATCCTGTATGTATTATGATGGTGGCTTTCGCGCATTCGATTAAAGTCTCTTCATGAGTTCTTCTCTCTGAGCCTCAAATCCAGGTTTTCCAAGTAATGCAAACATGTTTTTCTTGTAGCTCTCAACACCCGGCTGATTGAATGGGTTTACTCCTAAGATATATCCGCTTACACCACAAGCAAACTCATAGAAATAGAAGAGCTGTCCAAGATAAAACTCGTTCTGCTCAGGTACCTTTACTACAAGGTTTGGTACATTTCCGTCTGTATGTGCAAGCTGTGTTCCCTTCATGGCACTCTTGTTGATAAAGTCTAATGTCTTACCTGCAAGATAGTTAAGTCCGTCAAGGTCAACTGCTTCTTCCTGAATTGTAATATCATATGAAGGTTTCTCAAGTTCCATGATAGTCTCAAACATGATACGGCTTCCGTCCTGAATGAACTGTCCCATTGAATGAAGGTCAGTTGTAAGGTCAACTGATGCCGGGAAAATACCTTTCTGGTCTTTTCCTTCACTCTCTCCGAAGAGCTGTTTCCACCACTCTGCTACATAATGGAATGCAGGTTCATAGTTTCCAAGAATTTCAACGCTCTTTCCTTTGCGGAGAAGAATATTTCTGATTGCTGCATATTTTAATGATTCATTCTCGTCAAAATCTTTATTCAGGCATACTTCTCTCATAGAAGCTGCACCTTCCATAAGTTTTGCAATATCTGCACCACTTACTGCAATTGGAAGAAGTCCTACTGCTGTGAGAACTGAGAAACGTCCTCCTACATCGTCAGGTACAACAAATGTCTCATAACCTTCTTCTGTTGCAAGGTTCTTGAGTGCTCCCTTTGCCTTGTCTGTTGTTGCATAAATTCTCTTTGCAGCTTCCTCTTTACCATACTTCTTTTCAAGCATCTCTTTGAAAATTCTAAAAGCTACGGCAGGCTCTGTTGTTGTTCCTGATTTACTGATTATATTTACAGAGAAATCTCTGTCCCCGATTACTTCTATAAGCTGTGAAAGATATGTTCCGCTAAGGCTGTTTCCACAATAATAAATCTCAGGTGTCTTACGGATTTCTTTAGATACACTGTTGTAGAAACCATGTCTTAAAAACTCAATTGCTGCTCTTGCCCCAAGATATGAACCACCGATACCAATTACAAGAAGCACCTCAGAATCAGATTTAATCTTTTCTGCTGCTTTCTGAATACGTGCAAACTCCTCCTTATCATAGTCAACCGGAAGGTCTATCCATCCAAGGAAGTCATTTCCTGCACCTGATTTGCTTACAAGTACATCTTTTGCATCATTTGCAATCTTTGCCATAGACTTGATTTCGTCCTCTGACACAATACCATTTGTTAATGAGTAATCAAATTTTACCTGTGTTCCCATTATCGTAATCCTCCATTTCTGTGTTAAAACACCTTTGATTTGTGTTATTGCGGTAATCTATTGCATTATAGCTTAAAAGCAATAACATCTAAATTTAAGATATCTCATTTATTATAAGCGTGGCAAAACTAAAATTCCCACCCTTATATAATATAAATTATCCCCTATCATTTCAAGTTTAATTTTTTGATTTATTTATAAGAAATTTCTGAAATTTTAATATAATTACCTCTGGTACTCCAAATTTCCAAACTTCGTATATTGCGACAGCCACGCAAGTTCAACCGGACCGGTCGGACCGCTTCGCTGTTTTGCCACTATGACTTCCGCCACACCTTTTTTCTCCGAATCCGGATTATAATATTCATCTCTGTATATAAACATTACAATATCCGCATCCTGCTCTATCGCTCCCGATTCACGAAGGTCTGAAAGCATCGGTCTTTTATCAGGTCTTGACTCAACGGCACGGGAAAGCTGTGACAAAGCTATTACTGGAACGTCAAGTTCTCTTGCCATTACCTTAAGCGAACGCGATATATCAGATATTTCCTGCTGTCTGCTGTCACTTTTTCTTTTGCCCGCACCCGTCATAAGCTGAAGATAATCTATTATAACAAGGTCAAGTCCCTGTTCTATTTTTAATTTACGGCATTTCGAGCGGAGTTCCGATGCCGTAATTCCTGATGTATCATCGATTACAAGATTTGAATTTCCTATTTTTCGTACACTTCCTACAAGTTTGTCCCAGTCATCATCTTCCAAATCACCGGTTCGTATCTTTTGCGAATCTACCATTGAATTCATGGCAAGCATACGTTTTACAAGCTGTTCTTTACTCATCTCGAGACTGAACAAAGCTATTGTACTGTTGCTGTGAAGTGCCACATACTCGGCAATATTCAGCACAAATGCTGTTTTACCCATTGCCGGTCTCGCCGCTATAAGTATAAGGTCGGATTTTTGCAATCCTGCCGTTTTAGCATCTAAATCTCTAAAGCCTGTTTCAAGACCCGTGATGTTTCCTTTTTGTTTAGCCGCCTTTTCTATACTGTCAAGAGTTCTGAGCACAACGTCTCTGATTGGCTCAAACTCACTTCCTCCACGCTGCTGTATTACATCAAACACGCTTTTTTCGGTGTCCTCGAGAATATCCTCTAACGGCTGGCTGTCCATGTAACACTCTCTTGTAACCTGTTCTGTTACCTTGATAAGTCTTCTTAAAACAGCCTTTTCATGTACAATCTCCGCATAAAATTTTACATTTGCCGATGTGGGAACACTTGCTAAAAGTTCTCCTAAATATTCCACACTGTAAAGTTCAGGTGTGACTTCCTTCTCACGAAGCTTATTCTGGATAGTGACCAAATCGGCTCCTATCCCGTCTCTGTACATTTCAACAAGAGCATCAAAGATAATTCCATATTGCTGTTGATAAAATTCTCCTGCTGTAAGTATCTCGGAACATACCATTATAGCATCCGAATCTAACATCATCGCTCCTATAACAGCTTTCTCCGCTTCCACATTGTTAGGCGGAAGTCTCTTTATCACTTCTTCTTCCAATTTTTTTACCTCTTAAGCCTCTTTTACGACAACTCTAAGTTCAGCTGTCACTTCCTTGTGAAGCTTTATCTTGACATTGAAAATTCCCGGACTTTTGATAGGTACATCAAGTTCCATTTTCTTTTTGTCAAGTTCATAACCAAGCTGGCTTTTTGCTGCTGCCGCAATCTCTTTTGTTGAGACAGAGCCGAAACTTCTTCCGCCTGAACCTGTTTTTATTGAAACTGTAACCTGTTTTTCCTCGAGTTCCTTTGCAAACTCTTTTGCAGCCTCAAGTTTTTCCTTTGCAAGCTTCTCTTCATTTTTCTTCTGAAGTTTAAGCTCATTTAAATTGTTTGATGTTGCCTCAACACCAAGTTTCTTTTTTAATATAAAATTTCTGGCATATCCGTCGTTTACCTTTACAATCTCTCCTTTTTTTCCAAGAGATTTTACATCTTCTAATAATATTACCTGCATATCTATATTTCTCCTTCCTCTATCATCCTGTCTATTTCTTCTCTAATCATATCTTTTACAGCTTCCACTTCAACATTCTCAAGCTGTGCCCCCGCCATATTTATATGACCGCCGCCGCCAAACTGCTCCATCATAATCTGGACATTGACTTCGTCAATTGAACGTGCACTTATATACACTTTCCCTCTATATTTTGTAAGTACAAATGAAGCTTTAACTCCATTTATGTCGAGAAGTGAATTTGCAATTTTGGATGCAAATACAGTCGGTGATTCTATTCCCTCACTCTTGCTTTCTGCTATTGCAAATGCATCCTTGTAAAGCTCCGTATCCTGTATAGCCGCCGCTCTTATCTTATATTCGTCAATGTCCTCCCTGAAAGCCTTTCTTATGCGAACCGCATCAGCTCCGTTTCTTCTCAGATAAGCCATTGCCTCGAAAGTCCTGACACCCGTTTTATTTGAAAAATAATTTGTATCAATCATAATGCCGGCATACATTGCCTCGGCTTCTGCTGATTTAAGCTTAAGACCATTGCCGATATACTGTGAAATCTCAGCAACCATTTCACTCGCAGACGATGCATATGGCTCAATGTAAAACAATACCGCCTTATCAATCGCATCTCCCGCCTGTCTGTGATGGTCTATCACTACAACAGACTGAGCCTGCTCAATAAGTTCCGGGCATTCTGTATAACTTGCTCTATTTACATCTACAATTACAAGTACCGTATTTTCATCTACAAGTTCTTTTGCCTCGTCACCTGTAACAATCATGTCACCCTCGTATTCTTTTGTATAAAATCTGTCTCTTATAGGTTTAACTGACTGATTTACCTCATTTAATACGACATTCGCTTTTCTGTTAAGCGTCTTTGCAATGCGGTATATACCTATTGAAGCACCGAAAGAATCGACATCACCTATAGAATGTCCCATTACGACAACTCTTTCCTTGCCCTCTATAAGTTCTTTTAAAGCATGTGCTTTTACTCTCGCTTTTACCCTTGTATTTCTTTCTATCTGAACACTTTTTCCACCGTAGAATTTTTCCTGGTCAACAGATTTGACTACAGCCTGGTCGCCACCTCTTCCGAGTGCAAGATCTATGGCAGCACGCGCAAGGTCATATCTCTCAACAAATGTATCTCTGCCCACACCAATACCAATACTTATGGTTGCACTTGATTCATTTCCGAGATTTATATCCCTTATTTCTTCTAAAATTGCAAAACGATTTGAACATATCTCCGCAAGATAACTCTGTTTAAATAAAAACAAAAATTTATCCTTCTCCAGTTTTTTAGAGATTGCATCTATCCCCTGCATGTATTTATTGATTTTTCTGTCTATCAGAGCCATAATCAGCGACTGCCTAATTTCATCGATGCTGTCGATAAGCTCATCATAATTGTCAATATATAAAAGACCCACAACAAGATTTTCCGCTTCTCTCTTCTGCTCAAGTTCCATCATGTCAGTCTCATCATACAGGAATACAGAAATGAGCCTGCTGTTATCCATAAGCTGATTTATGTCAGTTTTTACCATCTCATCATCCGGTGAGTCTGATACAATAAGTTTCATAACAGCACGATAATATTTATCTTCTGTTTTTACATGTATCACCTTAATCTCATCAGAGTCCGGCAGACTGTCTATTGTAATTTCCTCAAATATGTTTGAAATGTTTCTTCTTGCCGCTTTTTTGTTGACTATGACTGATACAAATTCATCATTGCCCCACAGCATATGACCATCATCGCTCAGAATTGCAAACGGAACAGTCAATGTTTTCATCATCCGCATTTGCATTTCACCATAGTTTGTAGCAAATTCTATAAGATCTTTCTTGAGCTTTCTTCTACCGGAAAAATTTATAAGAAAAGCTATCAACAAATAAATAACAGTGTAAAACACACCCATTATACCGGCTTTAACTGACACTGAAAAAAGCTGAACTGTCATTAAAATAAATAACAATCCAAAAAACAGAGGCCATCTCAAATAGGTCTTAAGATTTCCTCTAAGCCTTATTCTATGTTTCATTCTATACATTATTCTCCATTCCTGCACAACATACTGTGCCTGCATGTTTTTTGCACATTACAAAGTTTCGCCAGAAACTTTTAATATGAACACTTTAGTGTTCATTATATCATCAACAGATATTTAGCGTCAAACTTTACTATTTTTCCCATCTGCCTGAAGCACCACACGGAAGTACCAACCCATTTGATGATACAGGAAGTCCGATTTCCTGTGCTTCAACTTTTCCACCTGCTTTTTTCACAAGTTCTGTATTCAACATGTATGAAAGAACCGCCGGCTGAAGACCTGTCGTATATGAATTTATAAGGAAGAAAAGCGGGTCATCCGATAATATCTGAGTACATAATTGTATAAATGGATGTATTTTTTCTTCTATCTTCCATATCTCACCTTTAGGTCCTCTTCCATATGAAGGCGGATCCATAATAATTCCATCATACTTATTTCCACGTCTTATTTCTCTCTCAACAAATTTAACGCAATCATCAACAAGCCATCTTATAGGTGCTTCTGAAAGTCCTGATGCTGCCGCATTTTCTTTTGCCCAGGTAACCATTCCCTTTGATGCATCCACATGTGTAACACTGGCTCCTGCCGCTGCTGCCGCAAGTGTCGCACCACCCGTATATGCAAACAGATTTAATACTTTTACAGGTCTTTTGGCATTTCTTATCTTTTCTCCAAACCAGTCCCAATTCACCGCCTGCTCCGGAAACAATCCCGTATGCTTGAACTTGAAAGGCTGCAGGTTAAACACTAATTTGCCGTATTTAATCTGCCATGTATTTGGAAGATTAAAAAATTCCCATTCACCTCCGCCTTTGTTGCTTCTGTGATAATGACCGTTCATCTTCTTCCAGCCTTTTGCCTTTTTAGGCGTATCCCATATAACCTGCGGGTCAGGTCTGACAAGGATATAGTCTCCCCATCTCTCCAGCTTTTCACCGTCTGACGTATCTATTACCTCATAATCTTTCCAATTGTCTGCAATCCACATTTATCTTCCTCCATTATAAAAATTTTGATATTTCTTTTAACATCTCATCTACCTTGATTGGTTTTGAAATATGAGCATTCATTCCTGATTTTAAAGACTCCTCAACGTCTTCTGCAAAGGCATTCGCACTCATTGCAACTATAGGTATCGTCTTTGAATCTTCCCTGTCGCCGCTTCTCAATCTCATTGCCGCCTCATGCCCGTTCATAACCGGCATATTTATGTCAAGAATAATGAAATTATATGTTCCCGGCTCACTGTTTTCAAACTCTTCAACAGCCTGTAAGCCATTTTCCCGTACAGTTACCTTTGCACCATACATTTCAAGCACTGTCTTTGCAATCTCCGCATTAAGCTCATTATCCTCTGCCATAAGAATCCTTTTACCGTCAAGCTTAGAAACTTCAGGTTCATCATCATCTTTCAATGCTGTGTACCTATCACTTTCCTCCTTGCTCGGATAAGAAAGCTTTATTTCAAAACAGAACTCTGAACCTTTTCCAAGCTCACTCTGAACTTCAAGTTTTCCTCCCATAAGATGAACAAAATTGTTGCTTATGGCAAGTCCCAGTCCGGTTCCTCCATACTTTGAAGAAGAATTCTGCCCTGCCTGTTCAAACGCTATAAATATCTTTTTCTGATCCTCTCTACTGATTCCAATACCATTATCTTTGATACTGAACTTAATCCTTGCTGCCTTTTTGTCCGAATATACCTCCTGTATTCTGACTGTAATTTTTCCATTTTCATGTGTAAATTTCAGTGCATTTCCCGCTATATTTATAAGTATCTGACTTAATCTGAGTTCATCCCCCACAACAATAGGCCTTACATAATCCCTTTTAAGCTCAAATGTAATATTTTTTTCATCAGTCTGCGGTCTCATAAGCATTTCAACCTTATCTGCTATCTTATCAAGACTCATTGTTCTGCTGACCAATGTCATTCGACCACTCTCAATTTTTGAAAGGTCGAGTATATCATTTATAAGTGTAAGCAGATGCTGTGATGAACTCTCAATCTTATCAAGACATTCCTCAACCTTATTCATATCTGACATATTTGCCTTAGCTATGTCTGTCATTCCGATAATAGCATTCATCGGAGTTCTTATTTCATGAGACATATTTGAAAGAAAAGCTGTTTTCGCTTTATTGGCAATATCAGAATGAAGCTTTAACACATACCCGCCAAGAATATTTGAATATTTCAACAGATATTTCTTTTCATTTCTCTTAAACGCCCCTTCTTCTCTTTCAAAAACAACCCCGCCCCTTATCCTTCCCTCGGATACAATGATACATATAATGGCATTATTCAACATATTTTTGTATGTATTTAAGCCACGTATCTCGCAATACTTCTTTATTTCATCATCTGAAAAATCAAAAATCACCCGTCTGCTTTTCTTTATTTCATTAAGTATCTTTATATCTAAATGATTATTTGCGGCAAACTCTTTATCAACATATTTTTTATCGGACGACCACTGATAAGACAGATGTGCATTGTTTCTGTCATCCTCAAATTCATACACACTCACCCTGTTTAAATGATAAAACAGCCCTGCTCTTGCGAGTGCTATCTGAAGCGAACTTCTAAGGTCTTTTGACTCGACAAACAGCTTTTCTATATCTTTTACAAGTCTCTCATCCTGTTTAAACTCGCTCTCATCTGAAACTTTCTCCGCATCAAAACTCTCATCTTCCAAATATTTATCTGCGACTTCATGTTCTTTGTCTTTCTCCTGCACCTTTTCATTGTTTTCTAAATCGTCTGCTCTCTGTGCTTTTGCATATTTTAATGCAACTTCAAAAAGTTTCTCAAACCATGCCTTGCCTGTATGATAACCAAAATAATATTTTATTCTGTTAATCTCTTTTTCACCTACATAAATGTTTGACAAAACACGGCTTATCTCTCTGCGAAGTTTTCTGACATTTATCAAATCACAGTTAGGTATAAAAAACATAAACGCTGCTCCCGGCAGCTTTGCCACATAAACTTTCTTCTCACTTCCAAATTTTCTAAGTTCACCGGCAATCATTACTATAAGATTATCAGCATAAATATCCCCATAACATTCAACTATGTCATTCATGTTTTTTATGTTGATTATCATAACTTCATGTATTCTGTCAGGCTCCTGTTCTTCAAGCTCTATTGCAATCTGTCTCACTCTCTCAAACGAATATAAACCTGTTAATGCATCCCTCTGTCTTGCAATTCTTTCTCTTTCTTCCCTCTCTTTCTCGCTTGTAATGTCGCACAATCGTCCTACTACAAGTTCCAGCTTGCCATAATCATCATATACGGCATTTCCTTCATAACGAAACCACTTCTCAACTTTTTTATCATTCTCTTCAAACTTAGCTCTAAATATATCTGACTGCTCCTTCTTCGTTCCAAAAACCATATCAAATATTTTCTTTCTTGTTTCATCATCAAACCAGACGCAATCTGATATAAAATCCATCGCATTTTTTATGACAACATCTTTTCTATCTCCTGTCATAGATGCATTAGCATAATACTCATCATTAAGCATATCATACTCAAATATAATATCATTTGAGTTTTTCATTGCTATATTCATATGCGTATCTTTTCTTATAAGTTCATCTATTAACTCTCTCTGTTTTATAATATATGTTCTAAATCTCCTAGCCATATATCTTAAAACAGGGAATATAATAAGAAATTCTAAAGTAATTCCCGTCACAAGCGGAAAATATACCTGTACAAAAGTTTCTCCTGTATATACATACTTCAACATTTCAATCGACCTGAAAATATATGCTATCAAAAAACATATATACGTCAGAATCATCACCTTGGTAGTAAGATATTCATCAAAATAAAGACAGCTCACTATAACCGCAAACAGCATCGTAGCATAAATACCTATACGATACTGTGTTGAAAATACAGACACACAAAGAATACTGCATGTCAGATTATAGTATTTTATAAAATTTTGTGACTTTGATAATCTAATAACTATGCTTGGAGATATTCCACAAAATGTTCCCACTGCAAAAGCTACAATACACATTCTTCTGCTTATCTCAAACATCCCCAGATAATTAAGAACCAGCATGAACCAGATAATTATTGCCGCTCCAAACATCCATTTACAGACCTGTTTATTTACTTCTTTTTCATTCTCTATAAAAAACGGTGTATTATTCATAATTCTCCTCAATCCAATTACAAATATAATCCTCTTTCCTCTTTAAATTTTATTGCACCTAATTCACATGATATTATAACATTTTCGTTTACAAAAAAAAAGATATAGACAACTCAATGCCTATATCTTTTTAATTTAAACAGTCCGCTTTGCCGTAACCGGCAAATTTTTATGCTTTGAACTAAAATTCTAATGTGCAAGTATAACTTTCTTAGGACATTTAGCAGCACATGCTCCACATCCCTTACACTTGCTCTGGTCAATATGTGCAATATTATTCTCTACATGAATTGCATCAAATTTACATGTCTTTTCACAAAGACCGCATCCGATACATCCTGTATCACATACTGACATAACCTTTGGTCCCTTATCTTTATTTGAACAAGCAACTGACCATTTTGCATCATATGGTATAAGCTCGATAAGTCCGTTTGGACACTCCTCTGCACACTTACCACATGCAACACATTTTTCTTTATCTACTATCGCAACACCATGTTCTACATGAATTGCATCAAATTTACATGCTGCAACACATGAGCCAAAGCCCATACATCCAAATGAACATGCCTTATCACCACGTCCCGGAATTGCTGCTGCTCTCTTACAATCTGAAATTCCGTAATAGTTTGCCTTGATTCCCGCCTTGTCACATGTTCCTGAACATTTGACATATGCTACCATCTTAACACTTTCTCCTGCTGCAACTCCCATAACATTTCCTATCTTTTCAGCAACTGCTGCTCCACCTACTGGACATGCATTTACAGGAGCTTCTCCTGCTGCAATTGCCTTTGCCAAAGCATCACATCCGGCATATCCGCAGCCACCGCAGTTATTTCCCGGAAGAAACTCTCTGACTTCGATTTCTTTTTCATCAACAGGAACTGCGAATGCCTTTGCCGCAAATCCCAAAAGGAGTCCTATAAGAAGACCTATCAAACCAACAACTACCGCTGCCATTATTACGCCTGTCATTTATACTCCCCCTTTCTAAACAAGACCTGCAAAGCCGCAGAATGCAATTGCCATTAAGCTGGCTGTTACAAGTACAATTGGTGTTCCCTTAAAAGAATGTGGAATATCGTTGAATTCGATTCTCTCACGGATACTAGCCAATATAACAATAGATACGAGGAAACCAAGTGCTGTAAATAAGCCTGTAACAACACTTTCTATAAAGTTGCAGCCGTTTGTGATGTTGTTGAGTGCAACACCTAAAACCGCACAGTTTGTTGTGATAAGAGGAAGGTATACACCGAGTGCCTCATAGAGAGGTGGCATAAACTTTTTTAATACCATTTCAACAAACTGAACAAGAGCCGCAATTATAAGGATAAATGCGATAGTTTCCAGATACGCAAGTCCCAAAGGAACAAGAATAAAATAATATATCGGATAAGTAATGGCAGATGCTATCGTGATAACGAATGTAACTGCCGCACCCATACCTGCTGCCGTTTCAACTTTCTTTGATACACCGAGGAAAGGACAGATACCGAGGAACTGACTAAGTACAACATTACTTACCAACATTGATGAAATCATAATTACAAATAAATTCACTTAAATCAATCCTCCTTTTTCTGAGCTTCGGCTGCTTTTGCTGCCGCCTCTTTTGCTGCTTTTGCTTTTGCTGCTGCTTCCTTTGCTGCCTGAGCTTTTGCTGCCTTTGCTGCAACTCTCTCAGCCTCAACAAGACCTTTATTTGCTGCACAGCTTGAACCTATACAGCTTGCGCAGTTACCGCCACAGGCGATATTTGTATCATTTGTCTCAACATTTGTAGCAGAAGGCATTTTGAGTTTGTTCTGCAATGCCGTAAGGAATGAGAGAACAAGGAATGCTCCCGGTGCAAGTACGAAGAATGTAATATGATAATCCTCAGGAATAAACTGATGATTAAATATAGCACCACTTCCCAAAATTTCACGGCAGATACCGATACATGTAAGACCAAATGTGAAACCAAGTCCCATACCAAGTCCATCAAATATTGATGGAAGTACAGGATTTTTAGAAGCATAAGCCTCTGCTCTACCAAGAATGATACAGTTTACAACGATAAGCGGAATATAAACACCTAATGCTTTGTTGAGTGACTGCATATATCCCTGTAATAAAAGCTGTATTATCGTTACGAATGAAGCAACGATTACGATGAATGCCGGAATACGAACCTTATCCGGAATAACTTTTCTAAGTAATGATATAAATGCATTGGAAAGTATAAGAACTGCCGTTGTCGTAAGTCCCATGCCAAGTCCGTTTATGGCTGAAGATGTAACGGCAAGAGTAGGACACATACCAAGCATCATTACAAAAGTCGGATTTTCGGTAATAATACCGTTTTTTAATCTCTCTGTACAAGAACTCATGTCTTTACCCCCTTACTTTCCGGTCTGAGCTGCGACAAATTTCAGAGCTACATTGACAGCTCTTGTCACGGCTTTACTTGTAATGGTAGCACCTGAAATAGCATTAACTGTGCCGTTGTCTGCACTTCCGCTGCCATCCTTTACAACTGATAATGTTTTGTCTGATTTCATTCCTACATACTGGCTGTTCCAAGTCTCTTTTGTCGAATTCTGACCAAGACCAGGTGTCTCGTTGCTCGCATCAAGAATCTGAATGCCAACAACCTCGCCCTCATTTGTGATACCAAGTGCAATAGTTACTGCTCCGCCGTAGCCTTTTCCACTTACTTTAAGAACATAACCTGTCTGTGAACCGTCTTTAGAAGCAGTTCTTGCCTCGATAAGTTCTTCGCTTGTATATGAGAATGTATCATCATCAATCTTACCTGCTGCAACATCCTTTTGGAATGATTCAACAGCTTTTGTAAGAGTGTCATCTGCTTTAAACTCTGCATCCTTATAAACAGCAGCATACGCTTCATTTGTAGCTTTCTCGTCTGCGGCTGCTATAGGTCCTTTTGTAATTGTATAAACTCCACCGAGCATAACACCTGCTATAATTGTTATAACAAAAAGCATAATCGCATCATGCATAAGTGTTGATTTGTTTTCATTATTTGCCATCTTTAATTCCCTCCTTTCCAAATGGAACAGGAATAGTCACCTTTTCAATCAATGGAACTAACAGGTTACAGATAATGATGGCGTAAGAAACACCTTCTGCTGATGCACCGAAAATACGGAATATTCCTGTAAGAATACCAAGAAGTACACCAAATATAATCTGTCCCTTCGGTGTGATAGGACTTGTAACATAATCTGTTGCCATGAAAAATGCACCGAGCATAAGTCCACCACCGCAGATTTCAGCAGCAAGATATGTGAGATCAAAACCACGTCCGCCAAATATAAGTGCAAAAACTGCAAATGTTCCAATATAGCATACAGGAATCTTCCATGTGATAACTTTCTTTATAAGAAGATATGCTGCACCAAGAAGAAGTGCAAGTGCTGAAGTCTCACCGATAGTTCCTCCGATAGTACCAATAAACATCTTAAGAACACTTGTAGCAACCTGTGTCTTGCCGTCACCGGATGCAAGAAGATCTGCTACTGCTGTAGCTTTGTCACCGTTTTTGATGATTGCAAGTGGTGTAGCACCTGTAACACCGTCATATGTAAATGAAGTCATCTTTCCTGCAAATGAAATCATGAGGAAGCATCTTGCTCCGAGTGCCGGGTTCATAAAGTTCTGACCAAGTCCTCCGAAAAGCTGTTTTACTATAATAATCGCAAACACACTTCCGAGTATAGCCATCCATACAGGGAATGTAGATGACAGGTTGAGTGCCAAAAGCAATCCTGTAAGTGCTGCACTTCCGTCACTTACCGTAACCGGAAGTTTCATAGCCTTCTGCCAGATGTACTCAGTAAGTACAGCCGCAGCAACGCAGGCTACAATAAGTATCGCTGCCTTATATCCGAAATTATATATACCAACGATGGTAGCGGGCATAAGTGCGAGAAAAACATCCCACATGATACTTTTCGTAGAAGATTTGTCACGAACATGTGGTGATGATGAAATATTTAATAAATTACTCACCTTTTATCCCTCCTATTTTTTTCTTCTCTGAGCTGCCACATACTGACGAGCCTGCTTAAATGTCTGTGTAAGAGGACGTTTTGCCGGACATACATAAGTACAGCTTCCGCACTCGTAACACTCCATACCGTTAAGTTTTACAAATGTATCATAATCATTATGCATAGCTGCCTGTGCCATCTTCTGAGGTACAAGGTTGCCCGGACAGGCCTGAACACAGCGGCCGCATCTAATACATGGTGACGGCTCATTCTCAGCAACTTCGTCCTTTGTCAGTGCCAAAATAGAAGAAGATGTCTTTGTGACAGGAACATTGAGATCAAACATGGCAAATCCCATCATAGGACCACCTGAAATAATCTTTGCAGGATCCTGCTTAAATCCTTCACCTTCTGCTACAAGGTCTGCATGGTTGCAGCCTATACGCACATTAACATTGACAGGCGTATTGAATGCATCACCTGTAAGTGTCATAACTCTTGTAATAAGAGGTGTCTGCTTGCAGACAGCTCTGTATATAGCAATAACCGTAGATATATTATCTACAATACATCCCGCATCTGCCGGAAGTTTTGCAGAATAAATCTTTCTCCCTGTAATGGCAGAAATAAGAGTACGCTCACCACCCTGCGGATACTTTGTCTTTAAAGGCATAACCTCTATACGACTTTCTCCCTGGGCTGCCTGCTTCATCTTTTCAATGGCATCAGGCTTGTTGTCCTCGATTCCGATAACTCCCTTTGCCTTGTCAAAAAGTTTAAGTATGACTTTAAGTCCTCCGATAATCTCTTCCGGACATTCAAGCATCTGTCTGTAATCAGATGTAAGATACGGCTCACACTCAGCACCATTTACAAGAATATAATCAATCTTGTCCGGCTCCTTTGGTGTAAGTTTTACATTTGTTGGAAAACCTGCACCACCCATACCTACAATACCGGCTTCTTTTACAATGTTTCGGATCTCGTCATTTGACAGTTTGGTGTAATCCCTATCCTCACCAAGTCCTTCAATTCCTGTGTATTCTCCGTCATTTTCAACAATCACGCAGGTTGCCTTAGCTCCGTTCAAAAGCATTCTAGGCTCAACTGCCTTTACAGTTCCAGAAACTGAGCTGCAGATATTTGCTGAAATAAATCCGCTAGCTTCACCAATTTTTTGTCCAACAAGCACTTTATCACCTTTTTGTACAACAGGTGTTGCCGGTGCACCGATATGCTGTGACATAGGAAAAACCATATCACCTTTAGGCATAACAGTCTTTATAGGCAGGTCTTTGGACAATTCCTTTCCCTCGTAAGGATGAACACCCCCACGAAATGTTGCTTCACTCATTCTGGTTCCCCTTTCTTTATAATTTTTTATATTTTTTGCCCCATATCACCAAATAATATATGTATGAAACATATGCATATTCAATGATTTTCATATGTACATTCACCCTATTGTTCCTTATGACAAAAAATATAATATCCCGACCTTTATTGTACCATTTTACCGAGAATTGTCAATCTGAATGGTGAAAAACTAAGCATAATCGCCAAAAACCATTTTAGCAACTGTCAAAAATATATCAATAGACACAGGCAGACCATCAACTTGCCATAAAAGTAATTATTACAAATGTAACCAACACCATCTAAAATACGATATGATTAGTGAACGGCTAAATACAGTAGGAAAGAAGGTGAAAATTTGGAAGACGAAAAAATCGTTCAGTTGTATTTTAATCGTGATGAGAATGCAATTAAATATACAGCAGATAAGTATAGCTCAAAACTCTGTAATATTTCTTATAAAATAGTCAGAGATACATGTACGGTGCAGGAGTGTGAAAATGATACATATATGGAAACTTGGAAACGAATACCACCGAGCAATCCAAAGGATTATTTTTTTGCTTTTCTTGCCCGGATTATTCGTACTATCTCCATTGACAGATACAGGAAAGAAACCAGCCTTAAAAGAAATTGCAATATTGTTGAACTGTCTAAAGAGCTTGATAACTGTATTCCTGCAATTGATAGTGTTGAAAGTGAAATTGAAGCAAAACTGCTAGGTGAAATGGTTAGTCGTTTTTTATATACATTATCAGATGAAAAACAGATAATGTTTGTGCGTAGATACTTTTATATGGAGAGTATAGCTGAAATTGCAAAACATTTGTCAATTACCGAAAGCAAAGTGAAAACTTCACTGTTCCGAGTACGCGGCAAGCTTAAAATCTATCTTGACAAGGAGGAATTTCTATGAATATGGACAAATTATATTGTATTGGTTATATTGATGACGAACTCATTGAAAAAGCTGATAAGTATATTTCAAAAAAAAAGAAGTGTACTTTTAAAAAATGGACTGCTCTGGCAGCAAGTTTTATAACAATATTTCTTATCTTTGCAGCTCTTATTTCATTTAAGAACAAAAATACCATAACAGCATATGCATATGTAACAAATGAAAAAATCACTTCAACCGCAGCAGTAATAAAAACCGGAACCATTAGTGACAGTGGTGAAATGAAAGGCCATCAGCTTATTTTTTATATTTTAGGAGAAAATATAGAAAAAATCAGATTTTCCTGCAAAAATCAGCAGCTTGATTTCAAAGACTGGAAAGAAAAAAGAAACGAATATGCAAATGCACAGAATTTTGAAATTTCGTATGGTAATAATAAAAAAGAATACAAATACCTTACAATTTCATGGATACCAAATAAAACTATTAGTGAATTAAGTGATAATGAAAATGCAAAAATCAAAAATCTTGCAAAAGAATTGAAAGAAGATATAATTGTCATGGAGGTTACTTTTAAAAATGGAAATACAGCAACAAAAGCTATATCAATTTCACTATCTGATAATGGAAAATTTTTAGCTTCATTTAGTGATTACAAAATCAAAAAAACAGATAAATTTGTCAGGCGTTCAAATGATAAACCCCTCAATAGTACTTATATTGATAAAAATGAAAATACAAACAAAATATCTTCAATAAAAAATGAAAAGAAATCAGTATATAAATTATCAAAAAAACAAATTAAAAAAGCTGAAATTGCCGCAATCAGATACTATTCAAAAACCATCTTTACAGTAAATTACATTAAATTTGATAAAAAAGGCAGTGCAAAACTGCATGGTAAAAAATATAAATTTATCGTAAATGTGAGCAAAGAAGGTATTGTACAGAACCCGGACAGAATGATAATTTTGAAAAAAAATCGCAAAGGCATATGGAAAGTTACAAATGAAGGTTATTAGCGAAAAGTCAAGATGAACTCCCCTGATAGTGTAAAAACAGGCATAAGTAACATTGCGTATATGATGTTCTGCTTATGCCTGTTTTTATTATTTACTAAGCTGCTAACGGGATTTGAACCCGTGGCCTCCGCCTTACCAAGGCGACGCTCTACCTCCTGAGCCATAGCAGCAATCATAGCAAATATTATATATTACTTTGTGCTGTATTTCAAGTATTTTTTAGCTTTTATATTTATATATTTAAAATCGTTGCAGAAAACACGACAAAATCATGATATTCTGCAACGATTATTATACTTCGTATGAAACAGCTTATTTTTACCTAAGCTTATGAAAATGATGTCACAGATTGCTTCATTGCCTGACAATTCCCACAATCCTGCAAACATCTCATATCATTTCATTACTGAAGAAGTGAAAGTACACCCTGGTTAGACTGATTAGCCTGTGCAAGCATAGACTGACCTGCCTGTAAAAGAATGTTATTCTTGCTGTATACAACCATTTCAGAAGCCATATCTGTATCACGGATACGAGACTCTGATGTCTGAGTATTCTCAGCAGCTGTATCAAGGTTTGCTATTGTATGCTCAAGACGGTTCTGAACAGCACCGAGTTTACTTCTCTGTGCAGATACTTTCTTGATAGCTGCATCAATAGTTGTAGTAGCCTTCTGAGCACCATCCTGAGTAGCAAGGTCAACCTTGTTTCCGGCAACGCCAAGTGCTGCAGCACTCATATCATCAATAGTAAATTCCATTGTCTGACCTTCATTGGCACCAATCTGAAGTTCGATACCTTTATTTGAAGTAGCAGATGCAGACTGCTTGTTAGTAAGACCAAGCTTTGTAGCTGTAGTTCCTGTAAGTCCATTTACTGTTGCCTCTCCAAATGAGAAAGATACTTCTTTATCACCAGCATATTCTATATTAAATGAACCATCCTTATTTGCTGTCACTGTAAAATCAGTTTTTGTTAATGCCTCAGTTGTAGTTCCAGTTCCCATAGCAGTATTATATGCATCAACCGCTGTCTGAACTGCATCCTGTATTGTAGTAGCAGCAGCTTTCATATCGTCGCCTTCATTGATAGCTGCTGTTATTTTAGCCTGAACTTCAGTTCCGTTGATAGTCATAGTAAATGTACTATTATTTGCTATAGTATTTGCAATTTTCATTGTTGCATCGGCTGTTTTTGCTGCATTTGCACCTGCAGTACCACTAAACATAACTGCTCCCAATGAATCTGTAGCATTTGCACCGTCACCTACTGTTGTAGCGTCTGTTCCTACAAATCCAAAAGAAGATTTCTCTCCATTATTGTTACTTGTTACAGTAATCTGACCATCTGCCTTATAAGCAACTTTAACAGTACCTGATACTCCTGCATCTGCGGCACTTTCATTGAGCAAAGTTTCTAAATCAGATGCTAATGCCTTTGTCTGTGATTCAGTCATATTTGCTAAGTCGACTGAATACTTTGACGCAAAATCTTTAGCTTTGCCTTTAGACCAGTCAATTGTAAATTTCTGACCATCAATTTCAAAAGTATCCTTCACTGTTGTACCAGCCAAACCTGACAAATCTTTCTTTACGCTGTTAGAGTCTAAACCTGTAGCACTAAATGTAGCAACATTTGTTCCTGTCAAAACTGCTCCCTGTGAAGAAGCTGATTTACTTCCAAGTGAACCATCAAGAAGCTTCATTGTGTTAAACTCTGTTGTGCTTGAAATTCTTGTAAGCTCGTCCTGAAGCTGGCTGATTTCCTTCTGTACTGCCTCACGATCATCATCTGTCTCTGTACCGTTTGATGCCTGTACTGAAAGTTCTCTCATTCTCTGAAGGATTTGAAGGATTGAGTGAGACTCATTTAATGCACCTTCTGCTGTCTGTATAAGTGAGATACCATCCTGAGCATTGTCAGATGCTTTGTTTAAGCCACGAATCTGGCTTCTCATCTTCTCTGAAATAGAAAGTCCTGCCGCATCATCTG